>CESL01099441.1_pt1 | contig 16374 bp, 30 predicted proteins | sample 531221 | NCBI WGS metagenome assembly CESL01 (sample SAMEA2622197, study PRJEB7988) | marine metagenome | biome: marine biome (ENVO:00000447); feature: mesopelagic zone (ENVO:00000213) & marine oxygen minimum zone (ENVO:01000065); material: "saline water (ENVO:00002010), including plankton...
TCGTCACTCGGGCCTTCAAGATACGAAGACAGCGAGGACCAATTCCACTCGTCATTATCGTAGAGAATGAGCCAGCCGGCAGCGGATGCCTCGGAGACCTTGCTCCATGCGTCATAGGCCTGCTGGCGGGTAATGGGGACGCCGTTTACGAAAGCGATACGCATGAGGCGTTCGACATCGTCGAGATGGCTGTTCATATGTTCGGTAGTCATGGCGTATCCTTCAGGATGATTTCGTGCGCAGAGACTGGTTTATTCGACCAGTTCTCCAGCTTCGGTCACGTCCTGACGGACGTTGCTGGGATCGAGTCCTGCAGCCCCTGCGAGGCGAGCTACGCCTTCGCTGATATCTTCGCCCGATGCTTCGTCTTGGGCGAGGTTCGAGATGCCGAGGCGATAGGTTTCGTAGGACATTTTCAGCTCCTTGTTCTGATTCGTCAGATTTGCCCTCTGATCAGGCGGCTTTGCGGCCAATTGCTCGCAAGGCGTTCTGGCGTGTTTCTGCACTGCGTGCGGCGATCTTCAGGAGTAGACGTGGTCCTGGGCGGTCTGCCCGTTCGATGGTGTTCAGAACCGAACGCAGGGCGTCTTCGGCTTCCTGCTGTGCACCGCGGGCGCGTTCCGAAGAACTCGATCCAAGACCGCGATGGGTGCGCATGAAATCAGCATTGGCCCGTGCGATCCGAAGGCGGATGTAAAGGTTCGCGATGATGAGGCGAACCTGTGTTGGTTGAGATCGCATGGGTTTTCCTTTCAGCTATGCATGTTCCTTTTTGCCGTTGGCCTTGAGGCCTTCTTAGCGCGAGCAGCCGTAGGGACCGCTCGTGCGCATGCCAGTTTCGGGATCAATGTCGACGATGCAGTTGCCAATGCGTGCCTGCGTCGGCGACAGCCGGGTTGCCTGCTGCTGCGCTCGGGGAGAAACGACCCGCGCACCGCGTTCGCTGGACTGGCGCACCATCTGTGCTCCATAGGAGCGATCATTGCCCGTCAGCACGGCCTGGGCCCGGTCGCAGGAGAACGAATCGCCGTTACGGCATGCATCCATCAGGGCACGTGCCGCAGTGATGCGGTTGGGATCGGTCCGGCCGCCGAGGCGCTGGCAGGAATGCGCATCGCCTGCATCGCATGCCCGCTGCAGGGCGTTGATCATGCGGATCTGCCGGTCAAGGCGTTCAGAAGCTTCATAGCGGCTGTTTCGGTTGCTCCGGTCGATCGTATCAATGACCCGAGATACGCGGTTTGCCTGGCAAGTAGCGCGGTAAGTGCCGCTACTGTAGTTGCAGTTGTTGTAGCGGGTGGAGTCGATCACGCCGAGGATGTCGCCAAGGCTTTGTGCCTGTGCCGGCGCGGCGAAGGTGATAGCCGCAACCGCGGCCGCAATAAGTGCAAAGATGCGCATGGTGATATTTCCTTTTGGCTTTTCCCTTCCATGAAGGGTCTCGCTGACTTCCTCATTAGGAAGTTTGACTGCGATAATATCGCAGTCATGACCCCAGCCCTTGGTTGGACGATGCTCCCAGTTTGCAGCACACAGGCGGTTCGAGTTTGAGCAGGTCGTTCCGTCACGGAACAGGACCATTGCCTTGGTATCGGGTCCGAAAGGGGCAGGGCCTGCATCGCGAAGGGCGTAGCCTTGAGGAATGGATTGGTTTTCCATGATTTCTACTCCTTCACTTCTGCGGGAGTGTGGGTTACGTCCTGGTCAAGCCAGTCGTATCCATCTTCCCATGGAAACCGGCCTTCCATGTCCGGCATGATCACTTGCACGAGCTTTGGATCACGCTTGCTTTCGATAGCCTCGAGCCGTCGCGCAGTGCTGAAGGCATGTGTTGAGAGGCGCGCGCTTGCATCTGTGAGAACCATGGGAACGGGGAAGCCGTTGATGAGGCTTCCTCCCTTCTCAAGCTTGGCCAACACCTCTTCCTCACTGTCAGTCTTGTCCCATACCGGATCGATACGTCCCATGCTGATCGAGCCGCCTTTAAGCTGAACTTGTGCGGCTCCCATGAGGTAGGAGGCAGCCTGCTGAGAGCTGCTGCCGATAAAGATAAGATCGGACATGCCCTTTTCTGACAGGCCGATCGTATAGATGAACCCGGGTCCGTCATCATCTCCAAGGACGCACAGGACAGAAAAGCCGTGCTGTTCGATCATGCGGTTCTGGTCCTGGAAAAAGGTATCACCGTGATCGCAGTTGGGATTGTCGCACATGGCGTTTTCCTTTCTTGGGAGGTTTTATGCAAGCAATGCGCATATTTCGTAAGCTACTCTCTCGTGATGCTCTCGGCTTCTCCCGCCTTCGTCCAGCAAAGTGGGATGAGGCATGTAAAGCCGGTGCCAGGGAACCATGAAATGGGAGGCATCGACGAGAAACGGGGCGGTCCCGGCAATCGGATACATGTCGGCGATAATTCCGCCTCCAAGGTCAAGCCATGAATGGTCATGTCCTATTGCGCTGAACCAGCCATCAACACAGGCCACCCGCTCATGTTTCATGGCAAGAGCGCGGCACACCGCGTGGCAAGAGACTTTGTCGACAGGGTCAAGATCGGGAATCGCATGAAAGTCTTCGACCAGACGACTGAACATGGAGAGCGTTTCGGGCGCAATGCATCCCGTCCGGACGGAGTAAGTCCGCATAGCTTTTCTCCTGTTGACGACTCAGTTCTGGAGGGGCTTGATCTGTATTTCTGGTGCACTGTCGTGCTCCGACCAGCCCGGTGAGCATTTCACGGTTTTTCCGTGCTCGTCGTAGAGGCACCATTCCATGGCAAGAATTGAATGTTTCTCATCCGGGAAATTTTGCGCAGGAGGAAAGAAGAGCGCATCAGCCCGCAGATGCAATCCTTCAAGATCTTGGGGAGGAATGAGATTGTCGAAGATGTGAGTTTCTTGCTCACCTGAGCCCAGATCTTCCACGCATACCCGCAGAATCGTTACAGTCGGAATCGCTGCGTGCCTTCGGGCACTCACGATTTTTCCTTTGAGATTGGATTCAGGGTATCGAAGCATAGTCTTCCCTCTTGCAGTCGAAGATGACGCAAAGAAGAAAGCTCCTCAAGCTATCTTTCGACTATCCTCAAATTCAGGCGGCCTTGCGGACCTTGAGATATCCGTTCTTCTGAAATGCGTTCTTGATGACGCCACGGGCCTGGGCTTCGGCGATGAAACAAGCCGCATCATAGCGGCTTTTACGGGCCTGCGGGTCGGTGATGATGTAGCGAGTCAGCAACTGCTCCTGCTTGTAAGTGACGGGCTGCATTTCGAAATTGCGGCGCGGATCACCCAGTGCAAGCAGGAAGCGGTCCGCCATGACCATGGCTTCGTTTGCCGTCGTGCAGGCACTCACGTGGATATCCTCGCCAAACTTGCGCGTGATTGTGTGCCACATGCCTTCGATGCAGGCGACGCCCGCCCAATGCTCTCGGCAAACTGCAACCATCATTGGCATCTTTCCCGGGACTTCGACGAACCGGGGCTTGGACTGCCGCATGATATCGATTTCGCGCATGGCGAACTCGCGGATGACTTCGGCTGGCTTGCGGTCCCGATGGAATTCGTCGTTGTCATTGGCCGGATGCGCGTGTGTCTGGGTGCGAACCTGCGCCTCGCGTTCAGCCAGCACCCGCGTCTCGATCGAACCGTGGCGGACAGCGGCACCCGTGAAATCGAGCAGCAGGCAATCTGTTTTGCCGGGCGAGGCACGCATGCCGCGTCCCACTGCCTGAAGGAAAGTGAGTTCGGCGACCATCATCCGCAGGTTGATGATACAGTCCGTTTCCGGGCTGTCCCATCCCTCGGTGAGCATCATGCAGTTCATCAGAACGTCGTAACGACCTGCGTCATAGTCGGCGAGAACCTTGTCGATGTCCTCATCCTCCATCTCGCTATGAACGCAGGCGGCAACAAAGCCGTTGTCTTCGAATACCTCGGTTAGCGCACGAGCGTGTTCGATGGTAGGGCAGAAGGCGACCGTGCGATTGCGCTCTGGTCCGCCCTGCTCGATCCAATGGTCGACAACCGACTGGTGATGGATCTTCTTGTTGAGCAACGTTCCGAGCGTGGCCATGTCGTATTCGTCGCCTGAGATCTCGATGCCCTCGAAGGCCTTCCTGAGACCGAGATCGATCGTCATTGTTCGGACTGGAACGAGAATGCCTTCATCGATGCATTCCGCGTAGGTCACCTGGTAGGCGACTTCTTCGGGTGTTGCGATGGGATCGCCATCTGCACGGTTAGGTGTGGCAGTGAACTTGAGGATCTTGATATCGGGATTGATTTCCCGGGCATGGGCAATCAGGCGCTTGAACCCAGCCGCACCCATGTGGTGCGCCTCGTCGACGAGGATATGGGTCAGGAAGGGCATCGACTTGAGCCGACGTGGGCGCGCCAATGTCGCGGCCGAACCAAATACGATGTCGCCGGACCAGTCGTTGTGGCGGCCCATGACAAGTGAAGTCTTGCACATGATGCCAGCGGTCGCCTCGGCAATGGTGGCGCGGTTCTGTTTTAGCACCTTGCGACGATCCTGCAGGACGAGGACGTGAGGCATGATCGTCTTGGGCATCACATCGGCGAGATGGAATCCCATCGTCCACGTCTTGCCGGCACCGGTCGGCATGATCACGAGTAACTCGTTTACCTCTTCGAGCTTGTTGGCCATGCCATCGAGACAGGCAGACTGGATAGCATGCGGGGTCTTTGCCTGGGCAAGTCCTGTGTCCATCATGATATATCTCCTGTCTTTGTCACGGCATGCGAAAAGGGGCAGTGGTCATCCACCGCCCCTCATGATTTTCTGATTCAGGCAACCTTCTGGAGAATGCACCAAGGTTCGACGTGGGCTGGAATACCCCATGCCTTCCGATCGACCTTTTCCGTGAACCGCTCACCTGCATGGATTTCCCATGTCCCTGGTTCGACTTCCAGGTGGACGATGTTTGCCGCATAGCAGGCTTCATGGCTGCCTACGCGGTCGTCCGCAGCTACGGTCTTTCCGGCCATCGAGAGATAGCGTTCGAGTTCGGCTTCTGCGTCATCGCGGCCGCCATCCTTCATGCGGGTGATGGCTGTTGCGCGATCAAGCGCGAAAACGGCCCAGACATCGCAGGAGAAGGCGCCAACCCAAGTCCAGCCTTCGATGATCATCCCGTTCTCATCTTCGGGAAGCTCTTCACCGTCTTCGTCGCAGCTCCATCGTTCGGCGACCATCAGGCGGCCTTGCGCATCGTGGTAGACGGAGACGCTTGTGTTGGTGGTCTGCGTGTAGCCGATATCATGCTCTTGGGCGTGGCCGCCAATACGTGCTGTGCGTCCGCGAGCGCTGTTGAGATCGAATTCGCGGTAATCGCGCTCTGGCTCGAAGCCGGCCCCTTCGTTGAAGCTCTTGATGCGCAAAGCATCGGTGAGCATCAGCTTACCCGTCGGGACCTCGAAGCGAGCCGTGACGAGTTCGAGCGGAGCCACGTCCTGCACTTCCACGAGCTGGTGTTCTTCGTTGTAGCGCATGAGCTTCGGAACCCAGTTCTCGAAGAACACGCGGCAGCGATCGCCCGTGATGGAATCGTGAACCTCGATGTCCCACGAGTAGTCCGATGTGCCGGCATCGACGTCCTCGCAGAGCGCTTCCCATGCGGCGCGGGCTTGCTCTTCGTTCGGAATTTCATGCGTGCCCGGGACGTATCCTTCCTCCCGCTTGCGCTTGTAGCGTTCCGTGTCGATCCCAACGACATGCCGCGTCAGGATGCGCTGAAATTCCTGGAGCATCCACTTGCGGGCGTATTCCTCGTCGATATTGCCCGGCTCCTGTCCAGTGACATAGGCGTTCCATGCGCTGGCGAAGGTGATGTTTCGACCGTTGACGCCGGCGATGGGCGCAAGGCGTCCTTCAGCGAGTAGCGCGTCGAGATGCATATGAATCCGTTCGCTGAACAGCGCCTTGTGCGCCTTGTAGCGTTCGCCGTCGGCCTGGTCAGCGGCCTGTGCAGCCTTATAGGCGTCGCTGCTGTAGTCAGAGCCGCCGAAGTCGTTCGTGCGCCACCAAGCGACGTCAGCAATGGTCGCAAAGTCTTCGAACGGGTAGAGGTCCTTGAAGGCCATTGGCTTTTCCTTCGGTGAATTGGGTCATGATATTGGCATATGAAAAGGCCGGTGGATTTCTCCACCGGCCCTCTGCCTTGCTTCTTTGTCGGGAGCTGATCAGTCGATCGTGCGGAAGGTCAGCGTGATCCGGTCGCGCTGTCCGCGGCGCTTGGGCACGCCGTGCGTCCAGTTCTTTTGGGTGAGGCCGCGCATCACCAGAAGGCTGCCTGCTGGCGTCTCAATCCGCTTGGTGTGAGCATCCGGGTGGCGTGAGACCAGCCAGTTCTTGGGCTTGAACTCGAGCTCGCGGCCTTCACCGAAGGTGAGCATCGCGATCGTCGGCTCCGGGCCGAGTTCCGGCTCGTTGTCGCTGTGGTGGCCGATCCCGTGGTTATGACCCGCCACGTAGCGGTTGAGGAGCACCGAGTTGAAGCTTTTGCCGGTGGCTTCCTCGACTTTGTCCTGCAGGCGCTGCAGGAGCTTGGTCAGCGGCTTTGGCTCCAGCGTCATTCCCGAGTAGGTGTAGGCGCCGGTGCCATACCACGCCACGAGGCGGGGTTGCTTGTAGGTGTTGCCGCGCACGACCACGTCGCGCTGTTCCCACTCGATCGTCTCGGTGAGGCGTTCGAGGATTTGGTCGCAGCTTTCTGTGGCGATGAAGCCGCGTTGCATCTCGACCGTGGCGCCAGGCAGGCCGAGATTGTTGAGCTTGTCATCTGCGATGGCGAGGGGGAGTTCTCCGCTGAGAGCCTTGAGCATTTTGAATTTTTCCTTCTTCTGGTGGATTCCACCATCTTCCGGAAAGTCGATAGCAATCGCTCTTTCCGCTCAAACAAGGGCTACGGATTTTCCTTCAATCCGCACCAATGCCTTTTGCGGAATATCCATCCTCATTTTCATTGTTGTCGCCGCTCGTGTCCGACGGGTCAAGGCCGACTGCAAGCAAGTCTCCAAACGCATCGATTTTGGCTGACATCACAGGATCTTCAACAAGAAGAGATGTGCGTGCCATGACTGCGATCCACGCTTTGAGATTATGGCCCTTCTCTGGGATGATCCTGACGACACATGATCTCAGAGCCAGATAGGCCTCATCCATTCTTCCCGCGGCGATTGCCTGTCTTACGACTGGTAGCGCATCGACAGGATAGGTGTCCCCAAGCGCGATCTCTTCCAGTGATTGGGAGAGATCACTCGCCATTGTTAGCGAATGCTTCAAAGCGCTTTGCGAGATCCTCGTCATCGAGGCTCATCGAGGCAACCTGGAACAGCTTCATGTCATACGAGATGGCAAAAGCTTGCCATTGCGCCGGGGTGGCGCCGCTGAGCCCGTGTTCTTCGATAAAATCCGCAATCTTCAGATGAGTGCCGGATTTCTTGGCCTCGCGCAGGAATTCGACGAAAGCGCTTTGCATATCCAAGGGATCGCACTGGATGATAGTGTTGCCGTGTGTCTCGGCAATCTTGGCGATTCCGGGAAACTGCCCATTGTCGACATCGACTTTCGTGCTTACCAGAACGACAACGACCTTGCCGCGAGCCTCCTCGTGAACCTGGTTGATGATCTTCTGCGCGCGCTCGAAGGTAAACGGACCCACTTCGTCGATGAGGATCATGACCGGCTCGCTGGTCATGAGATGATGGCGCACCGGGGAGTAGCCGTTCAGGAGATCGGTTGCATCAAGCTGATTCGAGCGAATGTCGATGAAATCGATGTCCTCGCTCTTGGCAAAGGCATTGATGGCAGTTGTCGTTCCGACGCCCGGTTCGGTGACGACAGAGACGATTGCGATCTTGTCCTGGTTGACGAGAGCGGCAAGGAGAGTGTCGGCCAGTTTGGTCATGATTATCCTTCCATCCCCAAGGGAATTACCTTGAGAATTTCGGTTCCGAATGGAACCTTGTTGCGAGCATCTTCTGCGCTAAAGGCGCGAACGTTGGCGAATTTGCGATTGTCGGTGCACCGGCCATGAGACTTCCATGTGCGAAGCTCGCGGCCGGGCTCGATGTGAATGACTTGGTAGCGCCTCTTGCCGGTCAGCTTGAAAATGAACGTATCGATCATTTCTCGATGCGCTGCGCTTCGGAGGTGGGCTCGACAGTTCTCGCCCAACCAACCGAACAGCATATCCACCACGTCACGGTGCCGGCGCATTCGACGCGAACCATGTCGCCAACCATGAGGGAGCGTCCGCCGTCAGGACACTGTCGGCTTTCATCGATGTTCTGGTAAGTCGCCCATGTCCGTTCGCAGGCGGCGTCTGCATCGTCTGCACCAAATTCCAGTGCTGGACGCTCTTCATAATCGCTGAGAGCCTGAACGGTGTGGCGGTCCTCGTGGGAGAATGTGGCCATAGGATCACTCATTGCGATCGACTGGCTAAGGCAGAAGGGGGTAACGCGATATTTCATGGCTTCTCTCCACTCAGGAATGGCAGGTGGCAACGAGAACGCTGTTGCCCTTGAAGATTACGGGAGCAGCAATTCGCAGCCGCTCTGCATCTTCTTCGACATTGTCGCTTTCCACGATAGCTACGCTTCCCAGATCCAGCTTGCGCAGGCTTCCGATTACATCGCTATGATCGATCATGCGCTTCTTGCCGACGAACTGGATGATTGACGGGCGATCATCCTTCTCTTCTCCCGGAATGCGATAGGCCATATCCAGCATCGCGGCACATGAGGCCGAGAGAACGCCATTGGGGCCGCCCTGGACGAACAGAACGCCAAAATCGGCATCGTTCGACACCATTTCGGCGAGATCGAGCAGGGCCTTGGCCCGCGCAATACGGTCTTTCATTGTCTTTTCCTTTCAGGTGCCCGTTCAGGCATTCTCTTCGATTCGGATATTTTCTGCATTGCGGCAGATGCGCTCGATGTCGGCGCGCATCTCGGCGTAGGTGAAGTGGCCGCGGGGACGGAAGCCGTATTCCGACTTGTGGATATTGTGGTAGAACTCCATCCCGTCCGGATCGGCGACGCCGGCGTGCACGTTGGGGTTGATTGCGAGGATCGCGTCCCGCTTGGCCGAATACTCGGCGTTGAGGCGGTCCTTCTCATCGCCTTCTGCCGCGTAGAGGCTCGACAGCATGTCGACCAGCTCGTCCGAGAGCTTGCGCTGTTCCTCGGTGGGTTCATTGGGGTCAGCGACCACGACGGGCTCCTGGTTGAAGTTGCCATTGAGGATGGCAGCCAGGTTAGCGGGGATGTTGTCGTAATTGCTCATGGCCATTTTCCTCTCGAATGAACTATTCGGTCTTACCGCTTGCGGATAGTCTCTAGGTTTTGTGCTCGCGTATGGCGCGCACCATCAGAGCGTCCACATCGACATCATTGTTTTCGGCCATGCCGAATACGAAGAGAACGGCTCTGATTGCATCTTCACGTGCACGCTCTTGACCGTTTTTTCGGTCGGAAAAGCGCTTGGCCGCATCACGGATGATCTGAGCGCGGTCGATGCCGGAGGGCAATCCTCGCATGGCATTGGTAATGTCATCGAGATGGCTCTCGATTGAGGCATTTGGCATGAAATAGGTCCCTACTGTTTGAAATTCAGGCGACGCGAAGAATGCCCGCGCCGCGCGAAGCTAGAATGGATCGGCGGACAAGGGCGAGATCCTGCCAGGCTTTCCGTTCGTCGATATCGCCGCAGGCCAAATCGGAAAGGATTGAACTCTCCTGCAAGCGCAGCTCTGCGAGCGGCGCGCGCAGAATGTTTTCAGAATCATTGGCAGGAGACAGCCTTGCGCGAGGACAGTGCATATCAATGCTGTGCCCACGAATATGTAAACGGATGCGGCGCATGCCGGAGCTCCTTTTCCTCGACCTCATGGTCTCGAAGGCCTCCGTCCTGACGGCGAATGTGGATGCAAAAAAAGCCCGCCTCTAGGGGCTGGCTTAATTTGTTGCGGATTGTCGCTTTGTTACAATCTATTCTTACGTGTTTACCGTAAGAAGGCCATGCGACCCGAAGGGCTCTCTTGCAGTTGAGTCCTGACTTTTAAGGAGGGATTGGCTACTTCGCCATCCCTCCCTTTTTTAGTTGCAAGGCCCAGCGAAGTAGCCTGGAGCGGTTACTCGCAGATAGCCTTCCTTACCGATATCGTAGAATGTGGGCTCTGTCCCCGTATACCAAGGAATGGCTTTTTCTAGGACGTCCTTTTGACCCAAGGGCACCACTGCATCGATTGGGTTCTTCCAGTGTTCTTTGTCCTTCACGTCTTCAAAAGCTTTGGCGAGCTCTTCTGTCGTGAAGGTGCCTCTGCCTTCCTCAAGGAAGGAGTCGAGTTGATCTCTGGTGAGACTTGGCCCTTCTTCATTGAGGTCCACTCGAATGGTAGAACCTTCGAGGCTTGTTTTCGGCATCACGCTGCCTTTCGATAGGCGCCGGCCATGAAGGCGTAAGACGTCACGTCGTCGAAGCGGTCGAGGATCGTCTGCATGAGTTTCTCGCCTTCGAGCGCATAGTAGCGCGTGTCGAGATCATCGTAGATATCGCCTTCATCTTCGTCATCATATTCATCGCCGTAATAGCCGTCGCTACGGCTGGCATCTGCCTTGCGCTGCTTGAACTCGTCGATGAGCTCGAGCACCTTGTCAGCGCCTTCGATGCCGACATTGACGGCGCCTTCGTAGAGCGATCGCGCGGCATCGACTGAGTCAGAGTAGCCATTGCCGTCATACTGCGCCCAGCCGCCATTGCCGATCTGGTAGTGCATGTTGCCGAGGATGACCGCCGCATTGACCTTGGGTGGCATTACAGCCGCGATTTCGGACTGGTGCGGTCCGCGCATCATGCCTTTGACGTTCGGGTTGACGAAGGTATCGCAGCATCCTTCCTGCAGGGCGGCGTTGTTCTCGCGCACTTTTGCCGAAAGGGCCTGCCAATGATTGTAGAAGACGTCCATCAGCTTTTGATGTTCTGTCGGAAGCACTGCAGGCAGTTCGGGCTGCGTGATTTCGATGGTTGGCAGATTCATGGCTTTTTCCTTGATTTCTGGAATTCGTCCTGACGTGTTTCTTCGTCGACTTCCTGTTCGGCTTCGCGCTTGAGAATTGCGCGCACGGGCGTTCCGTCCTTCTTATGATAGGTAGAACTGTTATGCGACCCGTCGTTGAATTTTCGGTATCGAGCACTCATGGACTTTCCTCTCGATTAGGCAGCCTTACGTTGCTGGCCGAAATTCTGAATTTCGACGATGGGCTGGAATTCCCGGCGAATACCTGTGTGGAGCATCGCGTAGCCCTCATCGTCGATGAAGATGCTCTGCATTTCCGCACTGAAGCGAGATATCTTGGCCTTGGCATTATAGCTAAGACGTGGCCAGCCCTTGGCTTCAGCTGTGCTGATGACTTCATCGCGCGCAATGCGCGCTTTCATGGGAGTCATGCCTTCGGCGAGAAGGTCGTTAAGGACGCGTTCTGCGAAGAATTTGCTGTCAGTTTTCATGACCGCTTTTCCTTTCGAAATCTGGTTTCGATCAGTCTTCCGATTGGACGTTATAGATATCCGGCGATTCGTGCGGCCAAGACGACTAAGATGGCAGTTCCTGCTGCCATCTGTGCGTAACCTTTTCTGGTTTCACCGGTGCGCGTGTAGGCATAGCCACGTAGGGTGATGATTGGTCCTGCCATGCAGGCTCCGATCGCCCCGGGTGAATCCTGTCCGGCAATAAGTGCGATGCTGATCAGGATGAAAATGGTGATGGCCAGCCCAATGAGTATGGCGATGGCAGTCTGGCTCAGACCCAATGCTTTGGCATTCATTTTTCCGTCCTTATTCCGCTACATTCTCAACTTCTTCCCAGCTAAGAATGGCAGATGACTTGTCGCCGGTCTCCCAGGTCTTGGGTTCACCGACGAGGATATGATCCATGTTGCGGAAAGCCACGCCTTCACATGGCATCCAGCGAAGTTCCTGAACGCCGTGGCCATCTTCAAGGTCAAGCTCGAGCGTGCGGTAATCGCCCGCAAAACCGCAAGGATGACCCGACCCGAAGGGGCCGCAGCCCGGGCCCGCTTCGAGCATCAGAAGACCTTCTGCGGTCTCGATAAAATCGATCGTCGCGTCGAAGTCGCCGTCCATGAAGCCCATGGCTTCAAGAGCCTTGGCATGCCGCGGCGAGGAGGCGCGCATCAGCACGTCGTCCATCGAACGCGGCGTCTGTCCGTCGGCAATGGCTTGGTCGACCATCTTCTGGGCGAGCTTGCGCACTTCAATAGCCATTTCAGCGGAGATCTTGTCGATCTGTCCAGCCCACGGATAGTAGGACGAGACGCCTACGACCTTGCCAGCACGCACGAAGGCGCGCCATTCAGCCGGCCAGGTGCCCGGAATATCGATGGGAGTTCCGGCACGGTGTGGATCGCGGCCTTCCATCCAGCGGCTGGCGACGATCCATGGCCGAGCCAAGAAGGCGATGTCGACGGTGTCGTTGCGCACGTAGAGCTGCATGGTGCGCTTGTCCTGGATGTCGATCCGGCGTCGGTTGCCTGTGCGCACCCAGCCCGGCCCGACTTCGAGATCAGGTCCGAACTTCACTTCAGGGATGAAAGTCTCGGTGACACCGCAGCCTGCAAGGGCTTTGAGGTTCTCGCCCCCGCAAATGCTGGCACGGACCATCCAGCCTTCGGGCACGTCGTCCATGGCGTTGTGCAGGCGGTCGATCAGAAGATCGCGGTCGATTTGCTTGCTGACGACTTCCATGTCACGGGCATTGTCGACGTCGACCTTGGAATAGTCGGTCTCGACGCCCTTGCGGATAGTATCGAGCGCCCGCTTGATGCGCGAGCTATCCCGGTCGAGACCATAGACGCCGACCAGTTCACCGTATTCTTCAGCGGAGAACGAGGCGATTTCCCGCGCGGGAATAGCCTCGACACCGGCGCGCTCGGCAATGGCCAACCAGTTGCGAAGGTCGCAGCCATCGAAACGGCCTTCCTTACCGGAGGCCACATCTTCGTGGGTCATCCACGTAGATGCTTCGGCAATCTGGGCCTTCTCCGTTTCAGCCATGCCATCGATGGCAGCCTTCAGCTTGCCTGGTGAGCGTGCCAGGCGTGCAGCGCCGACGACGAGGCCGCGCACGTCGCGATCTTCGGCCGATTGTGCGCCCATCTGGGCCATACCGACGAGCAGCTGGCGCAGCTTGGTCATGACGCTTTCCTGAGCAGGTGCGGGCTTGTTTGCCCCCGGGATCAGGGAACGGAGACGAGGCTTGCGCATGATTTTTCCTTTCGGACTGAACTTTCACTTCATCGTAGGATGAGAGAGCATCAGTTTATCGAGTTTACCGCGGTAAGCGTTGCGTCGACAGCGCTCATAGCGCTTTTGAGGGGCTTGCTGGCCTCGATGGCGACCCACACGGCAACGCCTGCGCCGTAGATGCGCGTGGCAAAGCCGCTGATCAGCATTCCGGTGATGGTTGCAATATCCATTTTCCATTCTCCTTCAATCTTGCATTTTTGCAGACTGAAAAGGATGGTTCACCGCATAGGTGTTTCGAGAACTCCGGTGTCTTCGAAGAAGGTGCCGATGGTTTTCGAGCCTTCGTTGCCAAAAGCACGAACCAGGTCTTCATCGGTCTTCCGGTAGACGTCATAGCCTACACCCTTTGGGTAGGTTCTTGATGACGTGATCGTGCGACCGTCAGGCAACGTGGCACGCGTCTCGATGCGCCCGAACAAGCGCTTTGAGTGAGGATTGCTCAACGGTTTTCTCCCTGTGTGATGATTTGGGGTTGTATGGCCCAGTCATTTTCCCGCTTGAGCCAGTCACCTGGCTTTCGAGGAGATGCAATGACGCGAAACTGCCCCCGATCGGCGCCGTGGTAGACAGCGGCTCTGCTGGCTTCTTCCTGGGTGTCGAACTTCCATCCCTCGGCGATGACTTTGGACCAGTTGGGCTTGTTTCCCACAAGCGTTCCCTCGCCGATCTCAGGCCGTGTCAGCCATTTCCCATCATGGCGGCGCACGGAAAAGTGCCAAAGTCTTGGGTCGCAGAAGAGCTGCGCCTCGATGTCCTGTTCTTCCATCGCTTAATCTGGCTGGAACGAGCGTTTCGAGTGGTCGTGGCCCTGCGTCTGCGATCCGTCTAGATCGCCAACGACGGGTTTGTCGTTGCGGCTTTTCTTCGGGCGATGTCGATTTCCGAGGCTGTTACCGGTGAACACGCCGGCGCCGAAGCTGCCCGATGATGATGAGAAAACACCCATTGTCTTATCCTTTCTTGAGCTTAGCGATCCGCGCACTCGGCGTAAGCGGTGGCATCGCTTGAGCAGAGATTGTCGGCATCGACCTTCATGGCGTAATCAAAGGAGGCGACGAGTGCGATACCCATGACGGTGAGCAGGATAGTCATTCCGGATGGCTTCTTGATCATCGGTTTTCCTTTCTAGAGGAGATGTTCTTTGTCCGTGTTCATCTTGGAGAGTGCCTCTTCGATGTCGATTGCTCGCATGCGGCTTCGTGCATGTGTCATGCCTGGCCGACGACAGATGTGACTGAAGGCATATCCTTCGTGGTTATACCAGTCGCGGCGCAGGCTGCCGAACCACCGAAGGATTGCTCCATCATAATGGAGGTTCTCGCTTCGATAAGAGACGCTCAGCTGTCGAGGGTGATCGTCACGCTGGGTGATTTTGAGAGCCAGTTGCGCGTCTTTTCTGATTCGCGTCATGAGGTCCGTGATCGGCACCTTTTTCTCGTGGCAATCGTCATCCTGAAGCAGCCCTTCGAGACGCTGTTTGATCGCGTCATATTCGCTGGTTCGGGAAAGGAGCTTGTAGGTTGTCCTCTCGATCTTGGTTATGTCCCGCTCCAGCAGCCATGACAGGAACTGCTTCTTGGTCATGTTGTCATTGGCAGGGATGTGCTCGATGACCGGCGAGATGTCATATTCACCTTCGGGCATCTTGAGGTAGGCGATCTTGTTGACGATCCGATGGATGGCATATCCCTCGAGAAGGTCGGTTTTGACCAAGGTCTCGATTGGAGTCTTTCGTATCCCGGCAAGCATCGTATCCGGTATCTCGGTGATGATCTTGCATTGCTGCCCTGACACACGAAGGTCGGGGTTTTTGTTGCTGGGGCTTCCCAAATCGACCGAAGCCTTGATTTTCATTTGCGAACCGTCCTTTTGGCAGGACCATTTCATCTCGATGTCGCGCACCTGCGGAATACCATGCGTGCCCTTGGGCAGGAAGAGGCTGTTCTGCGGCGCAGCGCCATAGGGCCTGTTTCGCCTGAACTCCAGGATGCTGTGGGTCTTTCGCTGCAGGACGCGGAGATGGGCTGGCGAAAGCTGATCAACGATGCGCTTTGTCAGTGTGTCTGCAAGTATGGCTTCAGCCATGCCCATCTCCTTGTCTGTCTGCCCGGGCGTAGAGGCCCGGATTGGCAAGCGCGAACTCATGCCGATTACGCCGGGCTTGTAGCTTGGCAGGATTACCGCTCTCGCTGGACAGCAGGGCGGCCTGAAGAGCACCATTCCGGTTCAAAAGGGCATCGGCATGGGCAACGGCAACGAGGTTGGGCGTGGCTTCTGGCCGCAGGGCCAGCAGCTGGTTTACAGCCTCGTCTTCTTGTCCGGGTCCCAGTCGATCGGCCAGGTCCATGAGAACGAGCGCGGCTGATCGTCCCACGCCATGCATGCAATGGACGAGCAGCGAGCCCTCGCGATTGTTCTGTAGGAAGGCAAGAGCCTGCTCTATCTGTTCTGACGTGGCAACTGCGTAGCCAAGGGATGCGTCATCGCAATCCTCGAAGGCAAGCACCAGTTGTGGGCGGTCATTTACCCGCAGCCGTTGGCGCTCGTTCGGGTCTTCGCAGGTGAGGATTGCATCCCACCGTCTCTTGTGGCGGCTGGCTTGCGCGAACCCTCCCACAGCGACAGTGCCGGGAAGGGGGCGAGGCAACGTGGTCGATATTGTCTTTTTCCCTTCATTGGTATTTTACGCAGCTAGCGCATGGCTTGCAGGGTTGGCTTTTCAGCGTGCCGCCCGTCATCGTGGCGATGTGTAGGTGCGGTCATGCCGCCATCTTGACGTCGATGACGGGCAATCCGAGTTTTTCTGCGATCTGGAGGACCATCGCGCTCTTGGGCTCCCAGAGATAGTCGCGCTGACGCACCATGCCTTCAGCGTTCACAGATTCCGCATCCATCGAGCGCCACCACGGAATGACGTAGTCGGTTTCCGGTGACTGGGAGTGTTCGATCGGGGACAATCCGCAGGAGGTATAGGGCGTCGTTGCGACCTTGTGCGTTTCGGCGATCTCCTCGGCGATGTCCACA
>CESL01033338.1_pt1 | contig 16274 bp, 19 predicted proteins | sample 531221 | NCBI WGS metagenome assembly CESL01 (sample SAMEA2622197, study PRJEB7988) | marine metagenome | biome: marine biome (ENVO:00000447); feature: mesopelagic zone (ENVO:00000213) & marine oxygen minimum zone (ENVO:01000065); material: "saline water (ENVO:00002010), including plankton...
CGTGCCATCTCATCCACGTCGAGCCCCGTTGCGCGTCCGAGGGTCTTGTAGGCGTCGACCTTCTGCTGGCGTAGTTCGGCCAACTCCGCCTCGCGAGCGTCCTTGCGTTTCTGGTTTTCAAGGTTGCTCTGGCGAATTTCCTCGTCGCTTCGGCCTTCGGCGAAGGTCGAAATAAAGCTGACCTTGGGGGCGTCCGGCGGGCGGAAATGCGATTCCTGAGCCAGCATTGCGATCCCGGCAAGCGGGATCAAAATGGAAATCGTCAGGAAGGTCCAGCGATACGGCCGCGGTTCGCGAATATAGTCCCACAGGTCGGCGGCCCCGGCCTTGGCATCGAAACGTGTCTTGAGGCGCATGATGTTCAAGATAGAGGTTTTCGATGAACCGCGCCAGTATAGGCTATCCGAATGTCGCATAAAGCGTCCGGCCGTGTACGCTCAGCCAACGGTTCGCTCGTTCGAGGTCGTCCTCGTACAGTCGGTCTAGCAGCGCGTGAAACGCGGGCGAATGATCGAAATGGACCAGATGCGCGACTTCGTGAGCAACGACCGAACGCCTGACAAAATCCGGGGCCTGGACGAGCCGCCAGTTGAGCCGCAGCACGCCTTCGGAAGAGCAACTGCCCCATCGGCGCTTGGCCCGGGTCAGTTTAACATCGGCGCGATCCAGGTCGCCGCGTGTGCAATATTGCGCCGCATCCTCGCCGAATAAATCCAGTGCCTCACGTTCGAGCCAGCGCTGCAGGCGTGCGCCGAGTGTGTCCCTTGGGCCTCCAACCCTGAACGTGCCGTCTTTTAAATCCGGTTTGCGCGGCAGATCCTCACGCCATTCGATCGCGATGTCTTCGCCGCGATAGAGCATTGTGCCATCGCGGGCGGGATCGCGCCGTTCGGGCACCTTGGCGAGCTGCGCGCTCAACCATTCTTGCCGGGCATGGGCAAAGGCGATCGCATCGGCACTGCGGCACCAATGGGGAAGGGTTATGCGCACGGCGCTGCCATCGTGCGCCAGTCGAAGGGTCAGCCGCTTTGCGCGGCGGTTGCGGACCAGATCGATCGGTACGTCGCGCCCGATAAGCTTGATCGTAGGCTCCAGTGCTTCACGGCGCAGCCAGTCGATCATGCTGCCTCCTCATCATCGTCGCCCCAGTCGACGACATGATGCTCCAAAGGTCCGGCCACATCCTCGCTTATCACGCGCCCGGCCACCGATACTCCTGCGCTAATCACATCCTCGCGACTGCCCGAGATAAGATAGTGCCAGCGCGGGAGCGGCATCCCGTCCGCGCGCAGGCGATAGGCGCAAGTCGGCGGTAGCCAGCTTACCTTGTCAACGATTTTCAGGGTGAGCCGCAGACACTCCGGCACGAAAGTCTTGCGCCGGCGATAGTCTGTGCAGGCTGCCGTCTTGGTATCCAGCAGCTTGCACGCCACATTCGTGTGCTCGATCTCGCCGGTGTCTTCATATTCTACCTTGTGCAGACAGCAGCGCCCGCAGCCATCGCACAGGGCTTCCCATTCTTCCGTATTGAGATCGGCTAGCGGTCGCTCCCAGAAGCGGTCCCTCAATGCACCCATTTTTCCAGTTCCGCTGTGACCGCCTCTGCGCCTTCATCGGTCGGAAGCATGGCCAAAGGTTCGCCGTCGGGGCCGAACAGATAGGTGATGTTGGTATGGCCGACCAGATAGCCGCCGCCTTCCTGCTTCTCGCCTATCGAATAGGTGGCGGCGAATTGGTCCGTTACCTTATCGAGCTGTTCCTTGGTCCCAGTCATGCCGATCAGGCGTGGGTGAAAATTGTCGGTGAATTCCGTGAGCGCCTGCGGCGTATCCCGATCGGGATCGATGCTGATGAAAAGCGGCTGGATCTTTGCACCCAGTGCAGGATTTTCTTTTTCGAACGCTTTCAGCCCCGCCATCGCGCGTTGTGTGTCGACGGGGCAGACGTCGGGGCAATAGGTGTAGCCGAAATACACGGTGCGATACTTGCCGTCGAAATCTTCCCAGCTGACCTGTTTGCCGTCTTCGCCCGTAAGTGTGAAATCTCCGCCTATGGCAGCGCCTGCCAGGGGCGGTTCGGCGGGCGGGGTCTGGTTGCAGGCGGTCAGGGCAAGGAGGCCCGCTATAACAAGGGTTCGGTTGTGTAGCATGGTCTGACGGTTCATGGTCTGCTAACCGTCCTTCGGCAAGGGCGAGTCATCGATCCAATTGCGAATAATAGGGGTTTTCGCACTGTGAAGCGTTTCGCGACAAACATACTTCTGGCTGGGCTTGCGGGGATGATGGCAACTTCGCCTCTCCATGCGCAATCCCAGAGCGACGGTTACAAATTCCTCGAGGCAGTCAAAAAGCGCAATGGTGACGAGGTTACCCGTTTTCTCGAAGAACCTGGCAGTATCCTCGTCAATTCCCGCGATATTTCCAGCGGCGACACCGCGCTTCACATCGTGACGCAACGGCGCGATCCGGTCTGGCTGCGGTTCCTACTGGCGAAAGGTGCTAACCCCAACATGGCCAACAGGAGTGGTGGCACGCCGCTGCAGCTAGCAGTCCAACTCGGCTTTGCCGAGGGGGTGGAAATCCTGGCTGATCGCGGGGCAGCACTCGATGTTCCGAACAGCACCGGGGAAACCCCGCTGATTACAGCGGTGCATCGCCGCGACACTGGCCTTGTTCGCCTGCTGGTGGAAAAGGGCGCCAGCCCCGACCGGGCTGATAATTCAGGCCGCACGGCGCGCGATTATGCCGAACTCATGGGCGCGCGCTCGGCCATGCTGGATGAAATCGAACGCGCCGAATCCTCGCGCGGCGAACAGACGAAATCGTACGGACCGAGCTGATTCATGGATGTTGCCGATCTCACGCTCGACGAATTGCGCCTGGCGCTTGCCCCTGGCATCGCGCAAGCAGCCGTGTTCGATGGCTGGAGTGCCGATGCGCTCGATATGGCGGCCGATCAGCTTGGCGCGGATCGCGACGTGGCGCGACTGGCGTTCAAGGACGATGGCGCAATGGGCATGATCTGCGCCTGGATCGAAACCATCGATAGGCAAATGATTCTGGACCTTCCGCCGGAAAAACTGGCTGCGATGAAGATACGCGAGCGTATCCGCGGCCTTCTGCAATTCCGTCTCGAAGCGGTGAACGGGCAGGAGGAATCCCTCCGCCGCGCCCTCTCCATCATGGCTATGCCGCAGAATGCGCGTCGCGCTTTGAAGGCCGGCTGGCACAGCGCCGATGTGATGTGGCGGCTCGCCGGGGATACCGCCACCGACTACAATCACTACACCAAGCGCGCGATCCTCGCCTCCATCTACGCGGCCACGCTGGCCGTGTTCGTCGAGGACGAGAGCGAGGGAAAGGCCGAGACCAAAGCCTTTCTCGATCGGCGCATAGAAGGGGTCATGAAGTTCGAGCGGACGAAGGCGAAGTGGCTGAGCCCCGATCGCGAGCATTTCAGTGTTTCGCGGTTTCTCGGACGCTTGCGTTATCCGGCTCGTTAGCGCGCTATTGATAATCGGTTGCAATAAAGCTGCGCATCTGGCAGCGGCTCCAGCATGACGCTCGACGGATTTGATCACGAAAAGACCGCCCGTATCGTCGCGGTTAACTGGACTGCGCTGGCCGAGGATGAAGGCAAGCGCCTCAAAGCGCTGGGCGTGGACGCAGGCGCGGAGGTCACCGTCATCCACCGCGGTATTTTCGGCACGCGCGATCCGATCGCCATTCGAATCGGGCGGATGACAATTGCCCTGCGGCGCTCGCACGCCCTCGCGATCGAGGTGGAACCCGCATGAGCCGCAAGCGTACCGCAGCACTCGTCGGCAATCCCAACGCGGGCAAATCGGCTCTGTTCAACGCGCTTACGGGCGCGCGTCAGAAGATCGCCAACTATCCGGGCGTCACGGTCGAGCGAAAGGCGGGGCGACTGACCCTTCCCAGCGGCGAGCCGGTAGAACTGATCGACCTACCCGGTTCGTACAGTTTCGATGCCGCCAGCCCGGATGAGGAGGTAACCCGCAAGGTTATCCATGGTGAATTCGATGGCGAAGCGCTTCCCGACGTCATCGTTCTCGTCATCGATGCGGCCAATCTCGAACAGCACCTTGTCTTCGCGCAGGAAGTCCTTGAACTCGGGCGCCCGACTGTCGTGGCGCTTAACATGGTCGATCTGGCGGAGCGTGACGGGCTGGTGCTCGATCCTGCCGCACTTTCCGAAGCTCTCGGCGTGCCCGTCGTGCCCACGGTAGCCGTCAGGCGCAGGGGTCTGACGGATCTCGCCGCCGCCATTGCCGAGGCAGAAACCCATGCGGACGAGGAAGCGCACACGCGCTGGCACATCACGCTGCCGGAACGTCGCCTCGCTGCCAAGCATATCGCGCGCGGTGCGATCCTGTCGAAATCGGCGCGTCACACGGTTGAAAATGGCGCTGATCGCATCCTGCTCAATCCTTGGATCGGTCCGGTCATCCTGTTCGGTCTGCTGTTCATCATATTCCAGGCGGTTTTTGCCTGGGCGACGCCTTTCGCCGATGCGCTGGAAGGCGGAGTCGGGGCAATCTCGAGCGCCGTTGTCGACACTATGCCATCCAGCTTCGTTCGGGACTTCCTGACCGAAGGCGTGCTGGCCGGCGTCGGTTCCGTCGTCGTCTTTCTGCCGCAGATCGTGATCCTGTTCTTCTTCATCCTGATCATGGAAGCGACAGGCTACATGGCCCGCGCGGCCTTTCTGATGGACCGCTTGATGGCGGGCGTGGGCCTGTCGGGCAAAAGCTTCATTCCGCTGCTCTCCAGCTTCGCCTGCGCCATCCCCGGCATCATGGCGACGCGCAGTATCCCCGATGCGAAAGACCGGCTGACGACCATTCTCGTAGCGCCGCTCATGACATGCTCGGCCCGCCTGCCGGTTTACGCCGTGATCATCGCCGCGGTCATTCCGTCTACCACGATCGGCCCCGGCATTGGCCTTCAGGGTCTAGTGCTCTTTGCGCTCTACCTTGCCGGGGTCGTCGGTGCGATGGTGGTGGCTCTGGTATTGCGTCACTCAGTCGCCAAGGGCGCGGCTAGCGGCTTCATCATGGAGATGCCGCGCTACCAGCTCCCCCGCCTGAAGGACCTGGCGATCGGTCTGTGGCAGCGCGCATGGGTTTTCCTGCGCCGTGCCGGGACGATCATCTTCATGGTCACTATCGCCCTCTGGCTGATGCTCAGCTTTCCCAAGGCAGAGCCGGGCGAAAGCCAGATGGATGCCAGCGTTGCCGGCATGATCGCGAGCGGGCTTCATCCCGTGCTGGAGCCGATCGGCTTCAACCGCGAGATGAGCCTTGCCCTTGTGCCGGCAATGGCTGCGCGCGAAGTTGCGGTGTCCGCGCTCGCCACGACTTACGCGGTCGATGCCTCGGATGAAGATGTTGCTGCAGAAGGCGTTACCGACCGGATCGCTGCATCGTGGAGCTTGCCCACGGCGCTGGCCTTCCTCGCGTGGTTCGTCTTTGCGCCGCAATGTATATCCACCATCGCCGTCGCCCGGCGGGAAACCAACGGATGGAAATGGCCCGCCTTCATGGTCGGCTATCTGTTCGTCCTGGCCTATGTGTTCGCCGGGCTGACCTTCTGGATTGCTACCGCGCTGGGGTTATAGCGAACCCCATCTACTCCCGTGGAAATTCGGTGGCGGGCCTAGAAGCGATGCGAAGGCTCGGTTAGGCCCTTCGCCAACAGATTACGAAGGGACGATTCGATGGCCGGAAGCCTCAATAAAGTCATGCTGATCGGAAACCTGGGCGCAGACCCGGAAATCCGCAGCTTCCAGAACGGCGGCAAGGTCGCGAACCTGCGCATCGCGACCAGCGAAACGTGGAAGGATCGTAACACCGGCGAACGCCAGGAACGGACCGAATGGCACACTGTCGCGATCTTCTCCGAAGGTCTCGTCGGCGTGGTGGAGCGCTTTCTGCGCAAGGGCAGCAAGGTCTACATCGAAGGCCAGCTACAGACGCGCAAGTGGCAGGATCAATCCGGCAACGATCGTTACAGCACCGAAGTGGTCATCCGCGGCATGAACGGCTCGCTGACCATGCTCGATGGCGCACAGGGCGGCAGCGGTGGCGGCGGTGGCCAGCGTGGCGGTGGCAGTTCGTGGGATCAGGGCGGGGGCGGAAGCTCAGGCAGCTGGAACCAGGGCGGCGAATCGTCGGGTGGCGGCGCGCGCAGTTCCGGCGGCGGGTCCAATTATGACGATCTGGATGACGACATTCCGTTTTAGGCTGCAGTCTCCCGTTTCAGCTCTGCGGCGCGTGGCTGAAACGTAAAGCGTGCCATTCAGTCATCCGGTTGGATAATATTCGCTCCTGATCGGCCCCATGGTCTTCATGTCACTATCGGGCGGATCAGGCGCGGTTTCGTTCGCCCTCTCGCAACGTCAGAACCTCGACGCCGCTTGCTGTCACGGCGACCGTATGTTCGAACTGCGCAGACAGCTTTCCGTCCCGGGTCGCCACGGTCCAGCCGTCGTCCCGGGTAACGGTTTGGCGACTACCGAGATTGACCATCGGTTCGACTGTGAAGGTCATGCCTTCACGCAGCCGTAATCCCCTTCCGGGGCGCCCGAAATTCAGCACCTGGGGTTCTTCGTGCATCTCCCGGCCAATGCCATGGCCGCAATATTCGCGTACGACCGTACAGCCGTGTTTTCTAGCATGTTTCTCGATTGCGTAACCGACGTCGCCCAGATGCGCCCCGGGCCGGACTTTCCGGATGCCGGCCCACATCGCGCCTTCCGCTATCTGCACGAGCCGCTTGGCAGGCGGAGGGGCATTGCCGACGACATAGGTCTTGCTCGAATCCGCGATGAAGCCGTTCTTCTCCAGCGTGATATCGAGATTGATGATGTCACCGTCGCTTACGATCTCGTCCTCCGACGGCACCCCGTGACAGACGACATCGTTGATTGAGCAGTTGAGGACATAAGCAAAGCCGTACTGGCCCTTGCTGGCCGGGCGGGCCGCCAGATCTTCGGTAATGAAGCGTTCGACGAGATCATTGATCTGCATCGTGGACATGCCACAAAGGTCGATCGTGTCCAACATCTCGAACACCGAGCCGAGCAGTCGGCCCGATATGCGCATAAGGGTGATTTCGTCTGCGGTTTTGACCATGTCAGGCAGCTTCGGCCACACCTTCCGCGTCGTCGTGGACGTGCGCCATTTCGCGCTTCACGATCTCGCTGAAAGTCAGGGTCGGATTGGCTTCGGCCAGGCGGCCTATCTTCATCCAGAACTCGGCCTGCGCATTGATCGAGCGGCACATGACCGCACTCGCGCGGCGCACGCTCTCGTGTAGTTCATCGTCGATTTTTACCAAGCCCACATCATCGCCCTTATACAAACCATATATGATTCGTATATTTGCGGTCTGCGGAAATTGTCAATCTGCTTCGAAGCGACGTCTCAGTCGTTTTTCGTGGTCAGCGATGCCAGTGCTTCGGCCAACGGTCCGCTTGCGACCCGATCCTCATCGCTTTTGATCCCCACCTTTCGGCGTGCCTCATCGGCCCCGGGACCTTCGCGATATGGATCGATGGCCAGCGCCAGCGTCTGAGCAATTGCTTCGCCCAGATCGAAGGTTTCGCCCTCGTATTCAATCTCGTCGAGATCCTCGCTTTCCAGCTCGATTTCCTCGTCCGGTGAGAAATCGGGCGTTGATCCCGCTGCAACGAAGCGCAGTGTAAGCGGCTCTGCAACCTCGTAGGTCAGTTCCTCCCGCGTAACGGCGCAAGGCTGTTCGATCGTCGCGGTCAGCGTGCCATTCGCCAAGACGGCTTCTTCCTTCATGCCGAACTCGATGGCGGCGTGAAGTGCGGGAATGGACGTTACGCCGAACCTTTCGGCCAGCGCGGCGCGCTCGGCTTCGCTGGCGTCCACTTGCATCGGTTCACTTGGCAGGGCGCGTGGCTTTACCAATCGGCTCAGTTCGGGTGTGCTCATGCCGCGATCTCCCCGGCCTTCAACTGATCGAGGTTCGTTCGGGCCAGCCGCGCGTGGAGCGCGGCCATGCGTTGCACCAGCGCCTCGGCCTCGTCGGGCTGGGCCATCGTAACATTGCGGCGGACGGCATCGATCAGCACTTTGGGATCGCTGCGCAGTCCTTCGCGATAGGCGCCGATGCGGCCGTTCATACTCTCCATCAGAGCATTGATTTTTTTGCCCACGGTCGGATCGCCGATCCCCGCCTCACGCATCTGTCCTTCCATATCGTCCACGAACAATTCGGTCAGCCGTGCCGTCGCCGGTCCTTGGCCGCCTTCGTCTTCCAGCCGGAGCATGACCAGGGTCAACACCAGTGTGATCATGTCGTATCGACCCTCGATGGAATCGGCGACGCCGCACATGCGATACCAGTCGGGGTCGCGGGCCTCGGCAACGGTGCGGTGCCACAGAACGCGCCATTCTTCGCGCGGGTCGGGTTTGGTGCCGAAAAGGCGGGCGAGGAAAGACAAGAGACTACTCCGTTCAGCGGCAATACAGGCCGCGATCCCCAAGCGCCCCGCATTGCCGAGTTGCATGGGGTGACGCTTTGGGATTAAGGCGTTGCCCGAGCATATAGGCAGGTGGCCGCCCGCGGCCAAGCACCTGCCGGAATACGGAGATTTGCTGTTCCCATGAACAGGTCGAAAATTCTGGTTCTCGCCGCCATTGGCGTGGCTGCCGTGGCCGTCAGCGGTTGCACCTCAATTCGCGAACCGCGCGGATACATCGTCGATGCGGCGCTGGTGCAGTCGGTTCAGCCGGGCATCGATAACGAACAGAGCGTTGCCGGCACATTGGGCCGTCCGACATTCGAAAGCCAGTATGGCGAAAAAACCTGGTACTACGTGTCCAGCACCACCGGGCGTAAGCCGTTCGTGCGTCCGCGCATCGAAGAACATTCCGTATTGGCGGTGAAGTTCGACCAGACAGGCAATGTCGTGTCGGCCGAACGCACAGGTATGGACAGGGTCGTCAATCTCAGCCCCGATGGCGCAACTACGCCGACCCTGGGCCGGGAGCGCACGTTCCTCGAAGACCTGTTCGGCAATATCGGTGCGGTCGGCGCGCCGGGTGTGGGTGGTCAGGGGCCGGGCTGACACGCCTGCCGCTTGACCCCCGCTTCATGCCCCCCATATCGCGCGGCATGGACGCAAACGACAATCGCCACGGCCTGACCCAGTGGCATTCAACCACCATCATCGGCGTCAAGCGCGATGACAAGATCGTGATTGCCGGGGACGGACAAGTCTCCATGGGCAATACGGTGATGAAACCCAATGCCAAGAAGGTTCGCCGGATCGGCGAAGGCGGCAAGGTCGTCGCCGGCTTTGCTGGCGCCACCGCCGATGCCTTCACTCTGTTCGAACGGTTGGAACGCAAGCTTGAACAGCACAATGGCCAGCTCCTTCGCGCCGCGGTCGAACTGACCAAGGATTGGCGCACGGATAAATATCTGCGCAATCTCGAAGCTCTCATGATCGTGGCGGACAAGGAAAACCTCCTCGTCCTCACCGGCAATGGCGATGTGCTCGAACCCGAAGGCGGGATCGCGGCGATCGGCTCGGGCGGCAATTATGCGCTGTCAGCCGCAAAGGCTCTCGTCGATTACGAAACCGATGCCGAAACCATCGCGCGCAAGGCCATGGCGGTCGCCGCAGACGTGTGCGTCTTCACCAATGGCAACGTCACCCTCGAAACGGTGTGATGGATCAGCCCGCGGGCAACTCCACATAACCTTGCTCAAGCCTCGTGCACGAGCGCGATATTGGAAAAATGAATTGACCGACAACCTCACCCCCAAAGCCATCGTCGCTGCACTGGACGAACACATCATTGGCCAGAAAGAGGCCAAGCGCGCCGTCGCCGTGGCTCTACGCAATCGCTGGCGGCGCCAGCGTCTCGGCCCGGAATTGCGCGACGAGGTTACGCCCAAGAACATTCTGATGATCGGCCCGACTGGGTGCGGCAAAACCGAAATCAGCCGTCGTCTCGCCAAATTGGCAGAGGCACCCTTCATCAAGATCGAGGCGACCAAGTTCACCGAAGTCGGTTACGTCGGCCGCGATGTCGACCAGATCGCGCGCGATCTGGCAGAAGAGGCGATCCGTCTGGAAAAGGAACGCCGCCGCGAAGCGGTGCGCGATGCGGCCAGCAAGGCGGCGATGGACCGCCTTCTTAATGCACTGGTTGGCGAAAATGCCAGCGAAGCGACGCGTGAAGCCTTCCGCCAGCGTATCGTCGAGAATGCGATGAATGATACCGAAGTGGAAATCGAGGTTCGCGACCAGCCCGGCCAGCAGATGGATATTCCCGGAATGCCCGGCGGCGTGGGCATGATTGATCTGTCCGATATGCTCGGCAAGGCCATGGGCAAGAACTCGATGAAGCGTCGCAAGCTGAAGGTGCCCGATGCTTGGGATCGTCTCGTCGACGAAGAAGCCGAAAAACGTATGGACCAGGATGACGTCAATCGCGTCGCGCTGGAAAATGCGGAAACGAACGGGATCGTATTCCTCGACGAGATCGACAAGATCGCAGTCTCCGATGTGCGGGGCGGATCAGTCAGCCGCGAAGGCGTTCAGCGCGATCTCTTGCCGCTCATCGAAGGCACGACGGTCGCGACAAAATACGGCCCGATGAAGACCGACCACATTCTGTTCATTGCCAGCGGAGCTTTCCACGTTTCCAAACCTTCGGACATGCTTCCTGAGCTTCAGGGACGTCTGCCGATCCGCGTTGAACTTCGTGCGCTGACCGAAGAAGACTTCGTCCGTATCCTCAAGGAAACGCGGGCCAATCTCGTCGAACAGTACAAAGCGCTTATCGGTACCGAAAACGTCACCCTCGACTTTACCGAAGATGCCATCACCGAAGTTGCCAAGCTTGCCGCTCGCGTGAACGAAACGGTAGAGAATATCGGGGCCCGGCGCCTGCAGACCGTGATGGAACGCCTGCTCGAAGAAATCAGCTTCGAAGCGGAAGATCACGCTGGCGAAACGATCATGATCGATGCTGCTTACGTGCGCGAAAGGCTGGAAACGCTCGCGGGCGATACCGACCTTAGTAAGTATATCCTGTAAGACACGGTCCCTGCCGCTCCTGCGGCGGGGACCCTATTTGCTCGTGCCGCGGCGGCGCAACAGCGCGCGTGCCGCCAGGCCCAGGCCAATAGCGATCACTACGACCGGTATCAGCACGTGGGCGAAGGATCGTACTCGCCCGAATGCAGCTTCAATCGCCTGTCCGCTGACATAGCCAAGGCTCACGAAAACAGCGCTCCATACAAGCGCAGCGAGCGCATTTATGACGAGAAAGCGCCGCGCGGGCAGGGTGGTCGTGCCGATCGCAATCGGGCTCACCGTGCGCATTCCATAAAGAAACCGAAACGCGAAAACGAACAGCGTTGGATGCCGTTCGAATGCAGCCACCGCGCGGGCATATCCCCTTTTCTGCCTGAAACGCTTCATCCGCGGCCCGTCACGGAACTTTCGCCCGATGGCAAAGAAGGTTTGGTCGGCGATGAACGATCCCGCTGCTCCGGCCAGAATTGTGCTCGCATAGGCAATGAGCTCCCGATGGACTGCGATCCCACCTAGCACGAGCGCGGTTTCGCCTTCCAGGCCGGCGCCCAGCGCAACCGCCCAGATCCCGTACTGCGCAATGATCGCTTCGAGGTTCATATCTGCCTCAGTGCGGGGCCAGCCCGCTTTCCACACCGGTCTTGTCGGTCAGGGCGAACTTGTCGACCAGATCAGCGCTTGCCCGGTTTAGCCCGATGACCTGCACACTGCGCCCGTTGCGGCGCATTCGTTCGACCACCTTGTCGAGCGCGCCGACCGCGCTGATGTCCCAGAAGTGTGCCTTGCGCACGTCGATGATCACATGCGGCGCCGGATCGCGCTGGATGCTTTCCGGGCCGAGCGCGGCTTCGAACCGTTCGACGCTGGCGTAGAAGATCTGCCCCTTGGCACGATAGGTCGCGGTATCTCCCTCCCGCTCGCGCACTACTTCGAACATGGTCATCACCTTGTGTGTGAAGAACACGCCCGACAGGATCACGCCTGCCAGCACGCCGAGTGCGAGATTATGCGTCGCCACCACCACGATGACGGTCGTGAGCATGACGACGCTGCTCTGCCACGGGTGCTTTGCGATGTTGGGGATCGAATTCCAGCTGAAGGTACCGATCGAAACCATGATCATGATCGCTACCAGCGCCGGCATCGGCACCTGCCCGACGAGGTCGCCAAGCAACGCCAGCAGGATCAGCAGCGCTGCGCCCGCCGTGAAGGTCGACAGCCGGCCGCGTCCCCCGCTCGTCACGTTGATGACCGACTGGCCGATCATCGCGCAGCCGCCCATACCGCCGAACAGCGCGGCGACGACGTTCGCGGCGCCTTGGCCCGCGCTTTCCCGGCGCTTGTTGCTGCCCGTGTGGGTCATGTCGTCGACGATCTGCGCCGTCAGCAGCGATTCCAGCAGGCCGACCGCCGCCATTGTCGCCGAATAGGGCGCGATGATGAGGAGGGTGTCCCACGTCAAAGGCACGTTCGGAAGGGCGAAATAGGGCAGGCCTTCCGGCAGTTCGCCCATGTCGGCAACGGTATTGACCGGGGCATCGAGCCAGATGGTCAGCGCGGTGAGCACGACAATGGCGATCAGGGGGCTCGGAACGGCTGACGTCAGTCTCGGGATCAGGTAGATCATCGCCAGCGCCGCCGCGACCATGGCATAGGTCGTCCAGCCGATGCCCGCTGCCGTCGGGTCGAGCTGGGGCAACTGAGCCATGAAGATCAGGATGGCCAGGGCGTTGACGAAGCCGGTGATGACCGACCGCGACACGAACTGCATCAGCAGGTCCAGCCGTAACAGCGCCGCGATTCCCTGAAAGACGCCCATCAGGATCGTTGCCGCGAAGAGATAATCGACACCGTAATCGCGCACCAGCGGCACCACCACGACGGCGACCGCCGCCGTCGCGGCAGAAATCATGCCGGGCCGCCCGCCGGTAAAAGCGATGACCATCGCAATTGCGACCGAGGCATAGAGGCCCACCCGCGGGTCGACTCCTGCGATGATCGAAAAGCCGATCGCTTCGGGGATCAGGGCGAGCGCCACCACCAGGCCGGCGAGCAGGTCTGCCCGAATGTTTGAAAACCAGTCGCGATGAAGCGTGCTGCGGTCGAGCATGCGAGAATTCCGTTCGTCTAATCCGGGAATGGCGCGGCAGCGGCGCCGTTGATCAGCGCATTATGAATAATGTTGCATCGCGGCACAAGCCGCAAGGTCGGCGGCGCTGTTCAGTCGCTATCCGACTTCTCTGCGCGTTGGCGATCCCACATTTCTGCGTAAAGGCCCTTCCGGCGCAGCAGATCCGTGTGGTGACCGCTTTCGACAAGGCGACCATGCTCCAGCACCAGGATCTTGTCCGCATCGGCGATGGTCGACAGCCGGTGCGCAATGGCCAGCGTGGTACGATGCTCGGAAACCCGGCGGAGCGTGGCCAGGATTTCCTGTTCGGTTCGGCTGTCGAGCGCGCTTGTCGCCTCGTCCAGCAACAGGATCGGCGGATCCTTCACCAGCGTGCGGGCAATGGCGACGCGCTGTTTCTCGCCGCCGGACAGTTTCAGTCCGCGCTCGCCGACTTCGGTATCCAGCCCCTCGGGCAGGCGCTCGATCAGCGGCATGATTGCTGCCGATTGTGCCGCGGCGATCACCTGCTCGCGCCCGGCGCCGCCGCGGCCATAGGCGATGTTGTAACCGATGGTGTCGTTGAACAGCACGCTATCCTGCGGGACGATCCCGATCTGCTCGCGCAGACTGTGCTGGGTAACCTCGGCGATATCCTGTCCGTCGATCAGGATGCGGCCCTCCTGCGGGTCGTAGAACCGGAACAGCAATCGCCCGATCGTGCTCTTGCCCGCGCCCGAAGGGCCGACGATCGCAACATGACTGCCCGCCGGAACCTCGAAGCTCAGCCCGTGCAGGATCGTCCGATCCTCCTCATACCCGAATACGACATTGTCGAAGGCAACGGTTGGCTTGCGGATCAGCAGGGCAGGGGCGCCGGGAGCATCCTTTACCTCGGCGTCGGTATCGATCAGGCGGAACATCTCGGCCATGTCGATCAGCCCTTGGCGAACTGTACGATAGACCATTCCCAGCATGTCGAGCGGACGGAAAAGCTGGATGAGATAGGTGTTCACCAGCACCAGATCGCCGGTGGTCAGCGCGCCCTTGCTCCACTGCCAGACGGTGAAGGCCATCGCTGCGCCCATCAGCAGGTTCATGATGACCGCCTGGCTGATGTTGAGCAGGGCCAGCGAGTTTTCGGACCGGATCGCCGCTTCGGCGAAGGCCCGGGTCGATTCGGCGTAGCGGTCGCGCTCGCGCGTTTCCGCGCCGAAATATTTGACCGTTTCGTAATTCAGCAGGCTGTCCACCGACCGGGCGAGGGCCGTCCCGTCGAGTTCGTTCATCTGCCGTCGCAATTCGTTGCGCCATTCGGTGATCGTGCGCGTGACGAAGATATACGCCCCTACTGCCAGCGCGGTGGCGGCAACCAGTTCCCATCCGAAGTTGAGGTAGAAAATGACTCCTACCGCAGTCAGTTCCAGCGCTGTGGGCGCGATGTTGAACAGCAGGAAGTAGAGCATGACGTCGATGCTCTTCGTCCCGCGATCGATGGTCTTGGTCACTTCCCCGGTGCGGCGCGACAGGTGGAATCTCAGCGATAGCTGATGCAGCCGCGAAAACGTGTCTTCGGCAAGTTTGCGCGTGGCATCCTGTCCGACACGCTCGAAGGTGATATTTCGCAGATTGTCGAAAGCGACCGCGGCGAACCGCCCGGCTGCATAGGCAATGACGAATGCCAGAGCGACCATGACCGCCTGATTGGCCGGCGTCGTCATGGAATCGACCGCTCTCTTATAGGCGAACGGCAGGGCGAGCGTGGTCGCCTTGGCCGCGAGCACGAACATCATGGCACCGACGATGCGGCGTTTCAGGGCCGGATTATCGGCTGGCCAAAGATACGGCAGGAACCGCTGGACGGTTGCCCAGCCTTCGGGATCGTCGCGCTGGGCGGAATTGGCAGTATCGGGTGGCATTCGGGCGCATACTTGGGGTCGCGGCACGGGCAGGGCAAGGCACACCGCCTTCACGGGATGAACGGTAACCGCTCTGGGACAGGTGCATGGATATTTGCTGACGCCGCCCTCTGCCGCGCGTATTGGTCATGCCTTCGGCAGCCTGGCGCATTCGTTTCATGACTGAAAAATCCAAACCGGTTCTCGTCACTGTCCTTGCCCATAATGAAGAGGCGAGGATCGCTCTCTGTCTCGACAGTCTGCCGCTGGACGATCCCGACGTGCAGATCTGGGTGGTGGTCAACGGCAGCAGCGATTCCACCGCTGAGATCGTCCGTGGCTATACCGCACGCGGTGTGCGGCTGGTTGACTATGCCGAAGGCGGCAAATCACGGAGCTGGAACAGGTTCGTCCTCGACGATGCGCCGGATGCGCAAACATATGTGTTCGTCGATGGCGATGCGCAGCTTGTGGCAGGCTCGGTAAATGCCCTCCGCTCATGTCTCGAAAAATCGGGTGCCAATGCCGCCTCGGCCGTTCCCATGAATGGCCGCAATGCCGAACACTATCGCAGGTCCATGGTGCGCGAGGGCGGCCTGTTCGGTGACTGTTATGCCCTGTCGGGCGATTTCGTTCGCCGCATCCGGACCCGCGGTATTCGCCTGCCGAACGATCTTGTCGGCGACGATGGCCTGATCGGCGCTCTGGCGCATACCGATCTCGGGCCGGATTCGGCCTGGCGCCACGAACTGGTGAAAGTCTGCCCGGATGCGGGCTTCTATTGCGAACCAAATCGCATCACTCTCAAGGGTTTGCGCAGCCAGTCCGCGCGCATGGTCAATTATGCGGTTCGCCGGTTCCAGAACCGCATCATCACGGAAATAATGCGCTCGGAAGGGCCCGGCGGTCTGCCGCACAATCTGGCGGAGGCTTATCCTGCGGCCTTGCCGGGCTTCAAGCCGCGGCTCAGTCCACAATGGTACTGGTTTGACCGACAGGCACTGGCCCGGATGCGGGCGGCATCGGGCTCGTCGGGCGGCGCCTGAGCATGGCGATGCCCGATCGCACGACATCCGGCCACGCCAGCAGTAGCACGCCCGCATAGGTCGCCGCTCCGGCGCCCGCCAGCGCGGCCAGCGTCACGGCGGCAGGAATGTCGG
>CESL01065259.1_pt1 | contig 16261 bp, 21 predicted proteins | sample 531221 | NCBI WGS metagenome assembly CESL01 (sample SAMEA2622197, study PRJEB7988) | marine metagenome | biome: marine biome (ENVO:00000447); feature: mesopelagic zone (ENVO:00000213) & marine oxygen minimum zone (ENVO:01000065); material: "saline water (ENVO:00002010), including plankton...
CTCGGACGATAGGGGACCATCAAAACTCACCGTGATCAACACCGACGGCGGAGAATACCGCGGCGGCAAAAATGAAACCATCGACGGCGTCTTCGTTGAATAGGAGCGACCATGAAAAAACTGGAAAACGCATGCCGCATCATCGCCGGTCTCTTGGCCTTGGCAATGGGCGCTACACTCGCCGCAGGCCTCATTAGCATGGGACAACATGCTCGCTGGGACCTCGCCACCTATCATGACATGGCATCCTACGGCTTCAGCGTCCTCTTCGCCCTCGCAATCGCAGGCGTTGGTGCGCTCGTCGTGGTCAATCCAAAGATCAAGGGAGTCCGGATATGGTGATCACCGCAAAGCACCCAATCGAATCCTTTCTCGATAACGATCTTGCCCGTGTGCTTACGGGATTGACGATCGCGATACTCGGCAGTTGGGCTTTTATAGAAATCTTCCGCGCATGGGCCTATGCAGATCACTGGGCAGAGCCCCTCGTAATAGCCTTCTGCTTCCTTGTCCTGGCATGGTCACCCATCATCGGCTTCGGTCTCATATTCGGATACCAGAAGGACGTGGATCCGGCGGCGGCCGAAATTGCCGCCAAGCTCTCGCAGGACCTCCAAGCCTCCGGATGGAGCATGGAGAAAGAAGGAAACACAATGACAATGAAAGCACCCGACGGAAGGGTTGCGATTGTCGAAGTCACGGTAAAGAAGGAAAATGCAAATGGATGAAGGCGAAGCAGCCATCGCAATTGCCGAAGCGCTCGAAGGCAGCGACATCAAGGCAACCGGTCTCGATACCGGCGAAATTTTCGTGACCATGCCAGACGGCACGAAGTTCGCTCTTACTCTGGAAGAAGTCGAAGACTTTCCCATCGATGAAGACGACGATGACGATGGCATCAGCGGCCAGGATCGCGAATCCTACAGCGATGACCAAGACCGCGATTCCTATACCGTAGACGGAGATGAAGACTGATGGCAAAGTGGAACGAAGTCGACAAAGGCCTCGACGACAAGCGAACTCCTCCCGATTTTCGCTGCATCGAATGCGGTGCGGAACCACGGCTCACAGACGGCAAGGAGATCTATCCCCACCGACCGGACCTTGCCACCAAGCGCTTCTACAAGTGCGACAGCTGCCCCTCATCATATTGCGGCTGCCACCCCGAGACGACGACGCCGCTGGGATACCCTTGCGGAAACAATACCCGAAAGGCACGAAGCGCCGCCCACGCCGTGATCGATCCAATCTGGCGCGACAAGCTGGCAAGCCGGAAGACGGTCTACTTCGAACTTGCACGCAGACTGCAAATTCCGCGCGATGAATGCCATGTCGCATGGATGACCGCCGAAGATGCCAAGGATGCCGCCAGGGTGGCGCAAGACATCCGCAAGGAGCTTGAAGAAAGGTCTCCGGCGGAATGATAAAGGGCTACGACATCTTCCTCATTCGAGACCTGGAGGAAGGGCACGAATTCATCTTCGTAAACAGCTCTCGCGGGACAACCCCCATGAGAGATGGGTCTTCCACTTACAATGATGTCGTAGCCTTCCCGGCAAAGACCTTCCGGGGCGAAAGTGGAGTTTCCTATCCGGTTATATACGAAGACTTCAGCGCAGGGGCAATGAGGCAGGAAACGCGAAAAACCTCTTACGACACCCTGCCCGACTCAATCAAACGGCGGTTCGAACGCTGGAGAGATAGTCGATAGCCCATGGTGCTGGCAGATGCATTTCCGCCGGCGCACACGGGTGGACAGCAAACACGACAATTTCATGCAGCCGCAGCAAGGAAAGTCAAAATGACAGAAGAAAAACGAGACAATTCTCTGCGCCTTGCAGAAAATGCCGACTGGCCAGACGAGCATCTCGTTGAGTTGCCCACCAATATCATGACAGGCCAGAATTTCAGCGATTCAGTCGATCTCATCAAGGAAGCGGTCGGGCCAAAAATTCCCCAAGGGAGCCTATTCGCATACCTGTTTCGGCGTTTCGGCTTTCCCAACAGCGGTTCGGATGACTTCAAGGAACTATGCCGCTATTTGCTCACAACAACCCATCCTCGCATGGTCATGAGCATCTCACCCTACTGCGGCGGGGATTCCTCTATCTCGATTTCCTTCCTCGTGCCGCACGACGTGCGATCGGCATGCGATGGCTTCTACCAGCGCTCTCGCAACGCACGAGAAGAGCGTTTCCATGCATGGATCGAAGAGCAGGAGCGGGTTCCGGAATGGACGGAACAGGCCATCGAGCAAATCAAGATGCAAGGATGGCCCATGCCCGCGCAGATCGCAGGATGGAAGCAGATGATCCCCGCTCTCTCCATGATGGCCTATACCTATCGGGAAGGATCCATGAAGGATGCAGAACGACCCAAAGAGGTTGCTTGGTATATCGGCGTAATCGAGGACTATGCAGCCATAGAACCCGATCCGGCGTCGATTATCGCACAGCCGACTGGCGCTCCTGGTCGGATGATGACCCGATGAAGCCTTATGCGCAGGCCGTCCACGATACGCTGCAGGATCTAAAACGGCCAGTATGGATCAGGGACAGCGCAATCAATCCCTGGGGCCAATGCGAAGAGCCCTATGAGGACGAGGATGAAGAAGACGGCGCCGGAGAAGGAAAATCTCCAGACGCTGCCGAATACGCCAAAAGTGCAGGATACCCCAGCGGCGCCCTCGGCAACCATGATCCCGAAGGCTTCGGCGAGCTCCATGGCGCGATCATGGAAGCAGGAAAAGGCGACCCGACAAAGGGAATAGCCATTGCGTTAGAGGCCCTTAGGGAAAAGCAGGGCACCTGCGGCGCATAGACAAACAGTTTCAGGCCGGAACCAGCCTGTCGGCTTCAGGCCGCGAAAGCGGTCGGCACTTCACCAGGAGTGCCAGGCGAACGGTTCCAACAAGACGATCCACGCAAATCATCACGAACATAATGCATCTCACCCATCCGGGGAGGCGCGGTTCGCGAGGCGTGGTCGCAACGAAGCCCCGACCACCCGTGATGAGCATCGCCGGCAGCAGCCACAGATGCACGTCCGCAACCGCACCTCCCATACGGAGAAGTGAAATGAAGACCGAACTGCACAAAGAAATCGACGGTATCCTCGAAGCCCTTCAGGCGCGAGGCGTCACCGTCAAGCGCTCCGATGTCATCGAGAGCGTCGCCGCCGGACGAGGCTTCCGTAACGCGCACCAGATGATGGCAGCCGCACAGAAGGCTGAAGAGGACGAACATCCTTTCGCCGAAGACGTTGCAATGTCGAATAACAACGAGGACGTCAGCGAACTCAGGCGCCAGCTCAACCTGCGGAACCTCGAGATCGAGGACCTGCGTCTCGACATCGGCAACATGGAGCGCATGAGCATCTTCGACTGGGTCGGCTGGAACAAGACAATCAAGGCGATGAAGAAGGCCGCTCACTTCGGGAAGGATCCCATCAGCGACGAGGATCTCCACCTTGTGCGCATGGCCGTCTCGGATAATCACTGCAAATCCAGTTCGTCCGAGCGCAGCAGTGCCGAGTGGCGTGTCATGGAACTGGCCAAGAAGCGCCTGCCCGCCATCCTGTCGCGGCTCGACGCCGCAGAGGAGCTGCTCGGCAAGGGTGAAGTCGTGACCGGTCCGATCCTGGACGCGATCAAGGATTTGGTCGAGGTCGAGGCCAATCGGGACGGAGACCTGTTCGACGACTACTTCCTGCCCGACCCGGACAGCGATCTCAATGTGGACCAGCAGGGCGTGATGCGCGCCGCGAAGGCGTTCTCGATCGATGACCTGCACACTCTCAGCGGCATAGACGAGGGCGACATGGAGGAACGCATCGAGGAACTCGAGGCCGACATGGACAGCTGCCAGACCGGACCAGCAAGCGTCCGCCTCAACGTCGCGGAAGCGGTCGAGGCGCTGCGCCGCGGCGAAGGTTCGATCCTGCTCCACAGGGAGCTGATGGCCATGGCGCGCGAAGTCGATATCGACCCACGCGGAAAGAAGGGTGTCATCTACCCCAAGCACGAAGGCTGATAACGACAAGAGGGGAGGGCTCACGCCCTCCCCGACATCGAACGGAGGAAATAGACAACCTCCAGAGGAAAGGAAAAAGGCATGGCAATGGAACCCGTAGGACCCGATACGCATCCATCTTGGCTGCAACGACACATGCAGGGATTTCGTCGTGAAATGCACCAGACTGCCGAAGCGGCACGCAACGAGACCGATCCCGACAAGGCGCTCGCGCATGTCGGTGAGCTGGCCGACCAGGTAGAATACCTCGGCTCTGTCGTCACCGCGCTCGTTAACCACGTGGCCCGGCAGCGCTGAAAGCAGGAAAAACATGGACAAGAATCTTCCCACAACCGCCACGGCAAGTCCGTTCAAACGGGAAGATGCAATCTTGCCGCAGGCTGGCCAATACTGGATCTACAAACCGCAACAGGAAGAAGATCAAAGCAAGGCTATCGAAGGCCATGCCTATCTCTTGAAGAAGGTTCACGTCATCGACGGGGAAATCCATTCTCTCGAAACAGCGCACCACCCTGGCAGTAGCCAAGGCGGGCTGCGAATGTCATACGAACACTTTCTCGCAAACTACGAATATACCGATCAGGGCGAAGAGATTCGAGAAAAGGAAATCCTCGAAGTCACCCGGTCCATAGCCGATTTGCAGCGGCAGCTGGTCGATCATACCAGGGAGGCCGCCAACCCATCCTCGCAACAGGACGGAGGACAGCGCCTTCTGAGAGGCGCGGAAGTCAACGACCCGAATACGGTAACAGCGCTCGTTGCTTCCGGCCGCAGCATTGCGGAAATGACGCAGGACATCGAGACGCGGCGCCAGAACATGCTCGCCGTCTCCCAACGCATCACCGCAACCACCAAGTCGATCGAAACCGAAACACAAAAGCTGGCCCGCTTCTATCAAGAAAAGGCGGGAGCAGCTCTCGCTTCTGTGGATGATGTCCTGACTCAGGCCGAACACTTGAAGAAGGGCATAACCACTCTTGGCCTGTTTGCAGGCGAAGGGGTCGAGGTAAATCTCCTACGCGATGGCGAACCTGCAAAGGGCGAAAAGCTGACCCTGCGTCAGCTCAAGTTGCATCTCGACGAAGAGCTTGTTTGCCATATCGATGACGAGGGAGGCGCGGATTACACCGCAATTCATGATCTCGGCACGCTGTTCGATCGTGATCCGGATCTACTCGACCGGATGATTCCAGAAAAACTCGGCATCGTGCTGCTCAAGTTCCGCCGGCGCGACAAGGAATACAACTTCTCATGGGCCCGCGGCATCAATTCCGATGTCGCCAACATGCTCGCCAGCATCGAAGAAAACATGAACAACAAGGAGCAAGTCCTCCTCGTCAGGAACGGCGAGAAGGTCTGGGAAGTGCGCGCCGTTGACGCGCTGCAAAACATCCCCAGGCTGTTCCCCCGGGAACGCGATCTCGACGATGTCTACCGGGAACGCTCGCATTTCTTTCGCGGGCTCGAATCCTCAATGATCACACCCAAAGACCTCCAATATGTCGAGGCGCGCAGCAAGTTCGACCAGATGGCGCTAGAATACCGCAGGGTGCTGGTCCTGTTGTGGGGACTCGACCAGAGGCTCCAGCTGTTCGGCCATTGGTTCGACAGGCGTAAACATCAAACCTTCCTTACTGCGGAATTCCAGGAAGAGTGCCTCAATTTCGTTGCCGATGAAGAAGACGTGCTCGTTGAAGGACGGCCATCGGTTCACGACTACAAGGCAAATCTCAACGCCGGACTTGAGGCGGGAAGCCAGATCGTCGTGGTATGGCGCGACCTGATCGACATGGAAACCTGCCCAGCAATGGTCGAGGTCAACTCTCGCACGCTCAATGAAGAACTGAAATACAATCTCAAGTGCGGCCGAGAGCTCGTTACCGTCGAGCGCAGGAATGGCGCTCTCATGGTCCCGGTAGAGGTAACACATCCGTGGCGCGACACGGAGCGCAAATTCTTCGTCAATCTCGACAAGGCCCGCAACAGCTCAAGCTTTATCGTAATCGACGAGATGCGCACCGAGGATATCAAGTGGTATCTGGCAAATCGCGTCGCGAGGGCGGACTACCTCGATTACGTGCGCAGCTTTCTCATGGCCTATGAGGTCGTTCGCCACCGGGAAATCACGGAAGCATCCTCAATCGCCGAAATGGTCGAAAGAGCCGGCGGCCCGTCAAAACGCCAGGCAGTTTTCAGGGCTCTCACTCACTGGAGAATTGCGTCCTCTGACAAGATGCTCCCCGTTAACGACGACAAGGCATTGGAGAAGGCCAAACGTGCGATCTTGGTTCATGCCGAACTCCTCGGCGGCGATCGGCCGGGCGAGGTCATGGCAATCGTTAAAGACATTGAAGCCCAAGTAAATGCCTATCGCATCGGAAGGACCATCAACGGCGACTATGTGGCCACGGCAGATTCTCCTGACCGGCCAAGCACAATCCCCTTCCCCTGGGTGCAGGAATACAGCTTCAGCAAGAATGGCAAGCTGATCCGCAGCCGATACCTGCTCGCCGGCCATGAACGGACCGATGTCGTTTTGCTCAAAGACGGAAAGTCCGTCCCGCAACCCAAAGAGATATCGCAGTTGCGACGGCGTTACGATGGGAAGGAAACCCCCGAGGCAATTGTCAGCGTTATGCATGCTCTCAACAAGCCCGAGGAAACCCGGGCGTGGCAGATGATCATGAAGCCAGAAGAGATGGTCGCCGATAGCGCGGAATACTTCAAGCTTTCGCGTAAGCCCAAAGGTCGAAACGAACCGGTCCATTGCGACCTTCCCTTGGCGATCCTGCGGCACCGCGGTTATACCAGCGTGCTCTATCTATCGGTGCGTCCTATCGAAGCAATGGCCGTCCTTGGAGACGAGACCATGGAGATCGTCCGCAATTTCCACCGAACCTGGTTCGCCCATCCTCAGCGGGCATGGGACAACATGGTCCACAGGGGTCCTGTAGGCTTTGAAACCAGCACGCTGGCCGATGGCATCAATATCGATCTTGCCATAGGCATGGGCGGCCACATGGACCGGCCTGAATACGCATACAAGGATGCAGAGATTCTGGAGAAATCCCCGCGATACGATGCAATCATTTCCCGACTGGAAGAACTTGGGTGGATGAAGCCTGAGAAGGAAAAAGAGGAATGAGTGGATTTGTTGATCGGCGGCTCGCCGACAAGGATCCGGCCATCAAGGAAATGGATCAGATGGACCGGCAAATCGCCAGTTATGCGGAACGGTTTGGACTCGCGGGAAGCAATCTTCCCAAGGTCATTGGTGCCAGCGACCAGAATGCTTGGGTTGGCACCAAATACCTGATCGCATGGGGATCGGAACTCGATGCATGGGAAAAGCAAGCGCCACACAATTACACGGTGCACTATCCTTCAAAGGCAAACCCAGCAGACCTTGGAGGAATGCTGGAGCGGGAACTTCTGGAAGGACAGAAGCTCAGCGAGAAAGACTTGCACTGCATAGCCCTGATGATTGGCAGGGCACGGGAGATGCAATCCATAGGTCGTGCACAATCGGAGAATCCCTTGTGGAGCTACGCCGCCTCGACCTTCACCAAGGCCGTGGTCCTCGAAGAGCTGAAGAGCAAGGGACAACTGGATTTGCGCAACCCCAAGCTCAAGCTGGAAGGACCTGTTATCGGATTGTCCTTCAAATCGCCGTGGACCGAAAGTCTCCAGTCGATCAAAGAGGGAAGAACAAGCATCAGCGGAACAATCACCATCCCTCGCGCAATGCGCTCAACCCTTCAGGGTATGGAAGGTAAACCGCTATCAGAACTGATCTCAGGGCAGTCTTATGAAACAATAGTCATCCAGAACATCTATATCGAACCTGACTGGATGGACGAAGACAGCAACGAGATCAGCCTCACGATCACCATGAAGAGCAAGTTTGAACGACTTGGAAAGGTGCCCGATGGAATACCACAAGAAGGACCAATCGAACACTGGCTTAAACTTGCCCGAGACTAACCAACGACAAACCAGGCAAACAAAGGAAAAAACGAAAATGAACGAGAAGACCAAAGGACCGCTGAGCGCCCTCGAGGACCAGATCTCCAGCCTGCTCAATGAGCACGGCAAGGAAATCCGCATGATCGCCGACGAGGTCGATGCTGAAGACGACGGCGATATGTCGGAGACGCTCGATGACATCGCCAGTGAAGCCAAAGGGCATTACGGTGCACTTGCCGCCAACGAGCGCAGCGATGATGACGATGAAGTGGTCATTTCCTATGTCGAGGAATGGGTTACCAACGAAATCTCCAACTCGACAACCGACCGTCGCGTCGCTCTCGCATATGCCATGCTCGGCCGCGATGAGGCCCGACGCCGGCTTGGCCAGGATCCTGCCAGAACGTTCAAGATCGCGATCGACGAAATCCAGCACCACCGCCGCATCTATATCGTGGATGCGGACAGCCCCGAAGAAGCGCTCGAGAAGGCAGAGCGCGGCGAAACCATCAACGAAGACAATGTGAAGTTCGTCGGCGTCGTCAGCCGCGACAATGCGGAAATCATTACGGAGTAAACCATGAACCAGCGCGACCTGTTTGCCGAACCCCTCGTCCGGCAACCGGTCGCGGTGGCCTGGGGCGCCGGCGTCGATTCCACCGCGATGATCGTGGAAATGCATCGCCGCGGCGAGCCCATCGACATCGTCCTGCATGCCCTTACCAAGTGGGAAAACCCTCTTACGGACGAGTATATCGAATACTTTTCTGCGTGGATGGACGAGCAGGACATCCCCAATGAACGTGTTCAGAACTTCCCGACCCGTATCAAGCCAGGCGTCCCCATGTTCGACGGGCTCTACGAGAAGTGCCTCGCCTATGGCGTTCTTCCCGGGGTTTCACTTGGCTACCATACCTGCAGCGCCTGGGCCAAGATCACACCGCAAAACCAGTGGTATAAGACTTGGGAAACCGGACAGCAGGCGTTGCGTGAAGGCATGCGTATTGTCCAATGTGTGGGCTTCGACAACGGCCCACGCGATTCCGCAAGATATGCAGACAGAGAGGGATATGACGATCCCAAGTTCGAAATGCGCTATCCCTTGCGCGAATGGAAAATGGACCGCGAAGCCTGTGAAAAGGCAATTCAGCGCGCCGGTCTGAGAGTCCCTCCAAAATCCAGCTGCACAGGTTGCATCGCAACGCGGCCAGATGAACTCATGTCCTTCCCCGGTATGGAGCACGTCCGACTTGTGCTCCTCGAAGCGCGCGCAGAACCCCGACTTAGGAATTGCGATGGCCTTTGGCGAAAACCCATCAAGGGACGCAACGGCGCGACACCGCGGCCGGGGTCGATGACGCAGTATCTGCGTGAAAAGGATGCCCTCACCACGGGCGAAATCGACCTAATCCGCAATGAGGCCGTCCCCATGCTCGCAGAGTGGTGCTCAAAAATTGGCAACGAACCGATTGCCGAGCGGCCGGCGATTTCTATGTGGCTCGCCGAATTTGATCGAGTGCACGCACAGATCGCCGAGACTGGAAAATTGCTCGCCTATCCCAAAACAATGAGAGGAACGTCAGCATGAAGACTTACACCATCGAACTCACGCGCACTGTCACCAGCACTGAAAGCGTCCAAGTCGAAATCGAGGCAGCCACGCCCGAAGAGGCGCGAACAAAGGTTCTGGCGCTGCCAGACGAATGTAATGCCTCGTGCCCGGAAGGCGTCAGCAGCGACAGCGATGAAATCGGCGACTGGTCGGTCGAAGCCGTCAATAGCGACGAAGCCGATCAAGCCGAGTGCCTCGAGATCCTGCTTGGGAGAAAGGCGGCCTGACAAGGGCTCGCTCAATCAGATCAATCAGACACGGAGAAGACCATGAATACTCGCATCGAATACAGCTATCGCGACGGCGCCAACTACAAGCAGTTTGGTTATATCGTCATCACCGGCCAAGCCAGCCAGCAGCAGGTTGAAGCACTCCGCGGGGCATGTATGCGGGAAGATGGGCATGCTTACTTCGTTCCTGAAAGCGTCGGCATGGCCAGGCTTTCGACCGGCGCATGGGACGACGAGATCGACCATCCCTTCCACATTCTGGGAGATATCACCCTCGACAGCATCGAGACCACGGACGACCGGTCGATCTATGATCTCATTGCAGACTTCAAGTCCAAGAACTGGGAGGAAGAGGCGGTATCGCATCCTGGGAAAAACGGAACGTTCAATGTGATGCCAATACAGCGCGCCGATGCAAAAGCGGTGGCAAACATCATGCGGTAAACAACCGCGTTAATAAAACTTTGGGAGGTCATGGGACAATTATCAAAAGATAGTTGTGTCATGGAAAAGAAATTATGAACATCATGAAAAAGTGCTTCGCTCGCCTCGTGCGAGACGAAGGAGGCAACGTGTTGCCAATGCTCGCTGCTGCACTGATCCCCATCATGGCAACGGTTGGAGGCGGCATCGATTACGCCCGGGCCAGCCTTGCCAAGGCGAAATTGCAAGAGGCCGTCGACAGCGCTGCCCTTGCAGGTCGCAGGGGCATGAGCCGCGATGACATCGAAACGGCAAGGCCACATGTCGAAGCCTTCATGAACTTCAACTTCCCCGACGAAACCTACGGCACAGAAGAATTGAAGCTCACATTGACGAAGCCAGACACCGGCGTCGTCCGGGTCCACGCCGAAACAAGCATCAATACAACCTTGCTTGCCATCATCGGAATCGACGAGTTCAAGATCTCGGCGGTGGGAGAAGCTACCCAGAACCTCGACAATGTCGATATCGTTCTCGTGCTCGACACCACCGGCTCCATGAACGAATATCTCGACGGCGAACGCAAGATCGAGACGCTGAAAGATGCCGTGCGTGGTCTTTACGATGAACTCGAGCCGGCGCAGACGCAGCTGCGCGCCCAGAACCTTCGCTTGCGCATCGGTGTTGTTCCCTATTCAAGCACCGTCAACGTCGGGAAGCAGCTTCTAGCTGCAGACATGAATAGCATCCGGACAGAAGATGCCGAGTATTTTCATTGGGTCAATCGCCGCAGCAACGGGCGCGACAACTGGAACTTCGAACGGCGGGCCTACGACCTCAGGTCCTACGTTAGCGGAGGAACCTTCGGAAACAGGAATGGGCATTCGAACAATTCCGGAGTCCGATGGAAGGGATGCGTTGAAGAACGTGCCACTATCAACACGATTACCGGAAACGATTCGCGCAACGCGCCGCCGGCCGGAGCAAACGATCTCGACATCGATATGCTGCCTGGCTGGGACGAATCCACGCAGTGGCAGCCCTACATCTTCGACCCCCTGAACGAAAACCCCAATACCTACTGCCCCAGCGAAGTCACGCTACTCGATGAGCTCGACAGCTATGACATCGAACAGATCGTCGGTGAACTCGACCCCCAAGGATCGACTTACCATGACATCGGCATGATCTGGGGTGCCAGGCTGATTTCCGGCGGCGGCGTCTTCGGAGATGACAATCCTTCGACCTACAATGGTCGACCGGTCAACCGGCACATCATCTACATGACAGACGGAGCGATGAGCGCGCCTGTAAACCACTGCGCACGAACATTCTTCGGATACTGTCTGAGTTCGACCGCCAACTATGTCTACGCCTATTCTGGATATGGCATCGAAGCGTTCGACCAGCGTGTCGGGGCAACCAGCACCAATGATAACAATGCGCGCCACACCAAGCGCTTCATGATGGCCTGCAATGCAGCCAAGGCCAAAAACATCTCGGTCTGGACCATCGCCTTCGGGACCGGGAACGTCGATTCACTCGATCGCTGCGCCAGCAATGAAGACCAGGCCTACACGGTCAACGATTCGGACGATCTTATCGAGCGCTTCGCTGAAATCGGACGAAACATCGGCGCCCTGCGTCTTTCGCAATGACGGGAGGAAACCCAATGAAAAAGTTCATGCAAAACGAAGACGGCATTGCAGCTGTCGAGTTTGCCATTCTGAGCATCCCCCTGTTCATCCTCATCATGGGATCCCTAGAAATGGGTCTGATGATGTATCACAAGGCCCGGACCGAGGGCGTCCTGCGCGAAGCTGCACGCATGTCCGTTACGGGTGACATCACCAGAATCGGCGAAAACGGCGAGCTCATCGACGAATTCGTAACCAAGGAGCTGACCTTCACCGAGAGCGCCGACGTGCGAATTCGAAAGGTGTTCTACGACGACTTCAGCCAGGTCCGCCAGCCAGAGAAACGGTTGAGCAACGCCGCTGAAGCGCCCTACTGTTTCATCGATACAAACGGCAACCAGGAGTGGGATGAAGATCCTACTCGTATCGGTGTAGGAAGCGGCGACGATATCATCGATTACCGGGTAGAGGTTGAATACAACACGCTTTTTCCGCTGGTGACAAATATCATCACTCAGAGCAACACAATGACCGTCAGCGCGCAGACGACTCTGCGCAACGAGCCCTTCACGGGCAACAATGACCAGCAGGAACAGACATGCTGCGTCTCGGCGGCTGCCGGCAATCCTGTCACATGCGAAGGGTAACGCAAATGCTGAAAAAAATACGCGAATGCGAATCTGGCGTGGCCTTGATCGAATTCGCCCTTTCTCTGCCGATATTCGTTTTCGCCGTTATGGGCGGTATGGAGCTCGCATGGGAAGCAATCACCCGGCAACAAATCCAGAAGATTGCAGCGACCACCGCTGACAACGCCGCACGCGTGCGGGGCGTAATCGACGAGACAGATATTCATGAGATCATAACCGCCGCCAGGCTGAACGGTGAAGATCTGGAGCTCGAAGAAAGGGGCCGGCTGATCATCTCATCTTTCCAGCGCAACTCCGACAACGATGGCAACTGGATCCGCTGGCAGCGATGCTTTGGCGAAATGGAACACGAATCGCAGTATGGCGAACAAGGTGACGGACGGCGCGACGACAGCATCCAAGGGCTGAACGGCGACCCTGACATGAACCCTCCTCCGGGAGTGGCTCTCATGGTCGCCGAAATCGTCTACAAGCACAAACCGCTCATCACCGACAAATACTTCGGCGAGCGCACGTTCCGATATCAGACGGCCTTCATCGTGCGCGACCGCAACGATCTGAGCATTGGGAATGTAACGAACCTACCTTCCCGATCAATTTTGAGCTGCTGAGAATACAGGAAGAAGGAAAAGAGACATGGCAGAACTTACTGCAGGAACAATCATCCGCGGCGGCCGCCCAGCCATTAAGCGCGAATGCGCCACAGACGATGGCTATGGTCACGCCAACCGTCCACTCGTCCGACAAATCGTCGCAGAAATGCGCGAAGCGGCCGAATATGATCCGCGTTTCGACTATCGAGATTCCGGACAGGATAATCTTGAACCGTGGCAGAAGCGGAGAAAGTTCGGCTAGCTCAAAAGCAATTGCCATGAGCACGACTGCCTTCCTATAAGCATGGAAGGAGATCTCATGAAGAACACACGCATCCTGCCCGTCGCCGTTGCTGCCATAGCAATGCTCACTGCCAGTGGCTGTCAGGCCGATCGGACAGGCGTTATCGTCGATGAAGCCGGCAACCAAGTCGACGAACGGACTGCGGAAATCGTGACCCTATCCGAAAAGGAAGAAGACCGTCCCAGAATACACCAAGGACGACAACGGGTCCTCGAGGAGAAGCGAAAAATGCTCCTCATCCAGCAGCGCGCGGGCAAAACCCTGAGCGAGGAAGAGCTTGAAATAGTTCGAGGCGGAAGCGCAGCAGAGGCAACTGCGGGAGAGATCCGAAGCAATCAGGCTGCTGCAAGAGAGAGAATGCTGAAAGCGCGAGAGGAATTTGAGCGTCAGCAGGCTGCTGAAGCTGCTGCAAACAGAGAAAAACCCATGCAGTGACAATTCCGCATTGGAAACCTAAAAGCTGCATTTTCCAAGTTTCAATTCCTTGCGCACCATCCTAAAACCATCTTCGGAATCCACCGGAGGTCATCATTATGCGTAAAGCATTTCTAACGGCTAGCGTTCTGCTTGCCATCCTTCCCGCTCAGGTTGCGGCGCAGGAAATCATCATGCGTCGACCTCTCCCGAACCTCGGTGGCAGCGGGCCGGCAGTTGATCCTGAAATACCAGTTGATCCCGATGACCCGTTCGATCCCAGCGACCCCGATCTGGATCCAATCGAAGAAGGCGCTTGGTATTATGCCTATGCGCAGTGCAACGGCACAACGATCGACGTTTCCTGCACTGAAATGACCTATGGCGATGGATGGGAAATGAACTTCACTGAAGGCGCCTCGCTGTCGGCCTGTCGCCAGCAGGATCCGAGTGACTTCGACTACCAGTGGGCTGCACAAATAGGGGATCGGCCTGAGGGCTCAATTCTCGTGCATCCAGCAAACATCTCTTCCACGCAGGGCGCAAGCTGCGATGAGATGGACGTCGAGATTGTCGAGCACATTGCCGTCTACTGCGGTGAATGGCGCGGACAGATCGAAGCATACTGCGAATCAAACACATTCCAGATTCACAACGGGCAAACCACCTTCATCGGATGGGACGAGCCCGATGAGTCTGCGTGCACACAGGATGCATCCTATATCGATCGGCCTGGATATCAGGAATTCCTCGATGAATATGGATACTCGCCTGCAGGCCCTGAAGGTCTCGGCATTTGCGGAGAATCGACCGGCCCGATCGAAGAAGAAGGCTTCTATGTCGACGACGGGCAGTGCACATACGAGACAACCAGCAATACCGATGGCAGCACCACCATTGATTATTTTTACGAGTGGAACTGCAGAAAGGTCACCAATTTCGAAGTGGTGGACTTCAGCGGCGACACATTCCCCGTATACAATTTGAACACGGTGGCTGCGAGCAATTGCGAAAACGCTGATCAGAGCGCTGAAGACCGTGCAACCATTTCGCAGTATTTCACGCCTCAGTATAACGACCCCCAGAGCGTCGATACCAACTGCGAAGGAAAGGTCGAGGTAGTCAGGGACTGGCGCGTCGAAGTTTCTCCCACCCCACAGGTCCACTTCGATCAGTTTGGAAACAATCTCGAAAAGAACGGAATCGGTTTGGGCAGCTATAACCCGACCGCCGTCTATGTGGAAGAATACACCTACTACTGTCACCGTTACGATGAGAGCATCTTCGCTCTTATGATGGTGGATCCTGACGTCGTGAACGACAGCCGATACGTCAAAGACGATCAGTATAGCAATCTCATCGAAGGCATTGATTGCCCGGCCATGGCTCGTGCAGAAGCCGAGAAATATCGCCTGCAGCGCGATCCTGAATGTGTCGCATGGGAGCAGCAGTGGGTGGCAGACGGAGGGAGCTATGTCCTGTCAGGGTATAACTTCTACATGGACGAATTCTGCACTGCAGGATCGAGGGCTTGGGATACATACGTAACCGGCAAAGATGGCACCATCTGGGCCTGGCAGCGTGTCATGTATAATCCGCCGCCAGTGGATGGCATCGAATAACACCAGAGCTACTCTGAACGCATAAAGGCTCCTCGCTCCGGCGAGGGGCCTTTATCATTTTTGGAAAAAGGAAATCACCATGACCAGCACTCGCCGCGGCATACTCGTCGACACCTTTGCTGGCTTCGGAGGCCTCAGCCTAGGGATGGAGCAGGCTGGCTTCGATGTTCAGGTCGCCGCCGATGTCGAACCGGTCAATGCCGCGACGCACGAATACCTGTTCAGCTATGGCAAGTCCCTTTGCCTCGATCTCCATGAGGACCAGAGCAAAGCAATCAAACGCGCACTGCCTGGCGGGACCGACGTTGATGCGCTCACTATGGGCCGGCCAATCGATGCGATCGTGGGCGGGCCTCCCTGCCAAGGCATTTCGGCTATCGGCAAGAAGCGAGGCGATGATGAGCGCAACAAGCTGATGGAAAGCTTCATCGACCACGGCGTGCGTCTCGAGGCAAAATACCTGGTCATGGAGCAGGTGCCTACCCTGTTGCAAAAGCAGAACGAGGGCATCGTCGACGCCATCAGGGAACGACTTCATCGCGCGGGCTATGGCATGGTCGACCCACAGGTTCTGCGCGCGATCGACTTCGGTGTTCCTCAGCGCCGCGAGCGAGTTTTCCTCCTCATCCATCGCGGGGATATGCCTGCTCCTGAATATCCAATGCCCACCCACGGCGTCGAAGGAGATCTGTTCTCCAAGCCGACACCCACGGTCTCCGACGCATTCGACGGCCTGCCGGATTGCGACGACTTCGAAGAACTTTGGCACCGAGACTGGG
>CESL01006913.1_pt1 | contig 16250 bp, 17 predicted proteins | sample 531221 | NCBI WGS metagenome assembly CESL01 (sample SAMEA2622197, study PRJEB7988) | marine metagenome | biome: marine biome (ENVO:00000447); feature: mesopelagic zone (ENVO:00000213) & marine oxygen minimum zone (ENVO:01000065); material: "saline water (ENVO:00002010), including plankton...
TATGAAGAACTGGGAAGAAGACGACACCAATGAGCATTGTAGTGCAGCGCAAGACCTATCTGATGCAAAGAAAGTGGCTAATAAATTGGGAATTAAACTGCACACTGTTAATTTTTCTAGTGATTATTGGGATGATGTATTTGAACATTTCCTTAAAGAACATAAGAAAGGTCGCACACCAAATCCTGACATATTGTGTAATCAAAAAATTAAATTTAAGGTCTTTTTAGATTACGCCATTTCACTAGGAGCGGACAAAATAGCTACAGGACACTATGCCCGTATAACTAATAAAAATAACTCTTATCAACTTAAAGTAGGATTGGACAATAACAAAGATCAAAGTTATTTTTTGTATCTTCTAGGTCAAAACCAGCTTGCAAAAAGTTTGTTCCCTCTTGGAGGTATAACAAAAGATGAGGTGCGCAATATTGCCAAGGAAGAAGGTTTGATTACTGCAAACAAGAAAGACTCAACCGGAATCTGTTTTATTGGTGAGAGAAATTTTTCAGAGTTTCTTGAAACATACCTGCCAAAACAACAAGGCAACATAGTAAATCACAAAGGCAAGTTTATTAAGCACCATCAGGGTTTAGCTTTCTATACTATTGGCCAAAGAAAAGGTTTAGAAATTGGCGGTGGTTTCGGTGATTCTGATGAGCCATGGTTTGTCGCAGATAAAAAAATAAAAAGCAATGAATTGGTTGTAGTTCAGGGTGACCATGAATTACTCTATCATAACTATTTAGAGGCCTCTAATGAGCACTGGATTGATAAACGACCTAAATTACCCCTAAATTGTACTGCAAAAATTCGCTATCGACAGAAATCACAGAACTGTACAATAAAATCAAGCAATAATGGCTATTTGAGTGTATTATTTGATAAGCCACAAAGGGCAATAACCCCTGGGCAATCTATTGTCTTTTATGATGAAGAGATTTGTATTGGTGGCGGTATTATTGAAACTAGAGGTAATAATTAATGGGAAAGGTAAGAAATCAGACACTAGCACTGGCTAGCCTTATACAAACAACAGCCCTAGTTGATCAGCTTGCATTAACTGGCAAATGCGATAGTGAGACTAATAAAGCCAGCCTAAAGAGTATTATTACAACTAGCTCTAATATTGAGGATGTTTTTGGGTCTATAAAGGACCTTTCGACTGGACTAAATGCACTAAAAATTGCTTTAGGAGAAAAATCAAAAAGTATGCACAATATTATCTTTTATTCATTGGCACTTATAAAACTAGAGAAAAAACTAATGAATAACAAGGAACTACTTAATGAAATTTCTAATGAAATTAATGTTATAAAAAATCAAGACTTTTTTGAAATAAGCCACTCTAATTCACTTGCACGTCTTGCTAACCTCTATAAAATAACTCTAGGAAGCCTAAATCCTAGAATAATGGTCACTGGAGAGCAGATATATTTGACCAACCAACACACCGCTAATCACATAAGGGCTTTATTGTTAGCAGGTATCAGGGCGGTGTCTTTGTGGAAATCTCAAGGTGGTAAAACTTGGCAATTATTACTAAATAAAAAAAAGACACTAAAATTAGTCAACTCTATGGACTTTTAGGCCTTATGACTTTATAATTGCGTCTTTTAAATATTATTCAAAACAATAAAACTATGGCTAATTCAGCAAGCTCTATAAAACGCGCAAAACAAGCAATAAAACGCAACAAACACAATTCACAAATTCGTGCCAAGGTACGAACATTTATTAAGAAGGTTGCTCATGCAGTTGAAGCAGGCAACAAAAAGGAAGCCAAAGGTGGATTTGCAGATATGCAAAAAACCATTGATCAGGCTGTAAACAAGGGCTTGATGCATAAAAATCAAGCAGCCAGAAGAAAATCACGCCTTAGCGCCAAAATAAAAGCTCTGTAAAAACAATTAATTAATATTGCTATAATAAAGCCCTCTGAGAGGGCTTTTTTTTGTTTAAAAAAAATAAGATGATTGATGAAAAAGATAAAAATTTATTTAGAAGTGCAATTGATGGTCCAGACTTTGTTGACAAAGATAGCAAACATTTATCAGAAAACAAGCAAAATAATAGTCCTATATTCAACTCTTATAGTGTTATTTCTGAAGCAAATTTATCTGGCTCAGATGTAGTATCATTCTCCCACAATGGTGCTCCGGTAAAACTTATTAAAAAAATGAAACAAGGCAAGATTGGTTATGCACCAACTATTGATCTTCATGGGCAAACACTAAAGGAGGCCTGCTCATCACTCTCAAGGTTTATACACTACCATCAACAAAACCGATTTATTCATATAGTTCATGGCAAGGGTTATCACTCTGATAATGGCAGGAGTATCTTAAAGTCTCAGATAGTGCATTATTTGAAGCAACACCCTGATATTGTTGCATTTAACTCTTGCCCGCCTAAAGACGGTGGTACAGGTGCTGTTTTTGCTCTATTAAAGACTAAATAAAATATGTTTAATTTAGACGAGATATATTCTGTTTCCGAGTTTCTTTCTTTATGCAACAAAACTGTTGAAAAAAATATTCCAACTTGTTGGCTTCAAGGAGAAATATCTAACCTATCAAGGCCAGCCTCTGGCCACTGGTATTTTTCATTAAAGGACAATAAAGGGCAAATTCGTTGCGCGCTATTTAGATTATCTCAACGCAATATTAATTTTAATCCTGAAAATGGAATGGAAGTATTAGTTAGAGCTGCTCCAACCCTATATGAAGCAAGGGGTGACTTTCAATTAATTATCCAAAAGCTTGAACCTGTTGGTACAGGCAACCTGCAATTAGCCTTTGATCAGCTAAAAAATAAACTAAGAAGTGAAGGATTGTTTGATCCAATACACAAAAAAACATTGCCTTCAATAGTCAATACAATTGGAATTGTTTCCTCCTCAAGTGGAGCGGTAATTAAAGATATATGTAAAATACTTAATAAACGATACCCATTTGCAGAAATTCTGCTGTTTGATTGTGTAGTCCAAGGAAGCGGTTCTGCTAAAAAATTAGCAAATGCTATAAGTATTGCTGACAATTCAAAAATTTGTGATGTTCTAATTATTGCTAGAGGTGGTGGCTCATTAGAGGATTTGTGGGCTTTTAACGAGGAATTAGTTGCTAGATCTATTTTCAAAGCTAATACGCCTATTATTAGTGCTATTGGTCATGAAACAGACACAACTATTGCTGATTTTGTAAGTGATATTCGTGCCCCTACACCTAGTGCAGCTGCTGTTATAGCAACCCCAGATAGAATGGAGTTAATTTCTAATGTTAATAAACTATTGCTAAGACTTATTAATTCTAGCAATCAAATTATAGATACACATAGCAGTAAGCTGATTGGTCTGATACAAAGAATCCCAACCCCAAGCAGGCAAATAAATTATTATTCACAAAAGCTTGATAATGCATCCTCATACCTTAACTATCAGTTAAAAACTTCATTAAGCCTGAACAATTCAATACTTAGTAACATTTTTGAGAAGCTAAAGCAGCATTCTCCAAGCTCAAGTATTCAATATAAAAAAGAAAAAAATGCGATTTCAAAGCAGCAACTATTGCAGCAGGTAAACCGACTAAAAATAAATAGTGCAATTGAACTTAATAACATTAATGATAGATTAGTCAAATCTATTGAAAAAACTATCCTGCTTAAAAAGCATAAACTATCTAGTTACGCAAATAGTCTTAATCATTTATCTCCGTTAAATACTCTTTCACGTGGTTATAGTATTACCTCTGATAGCAACAAAAAGGTTCTACTGTCTAAATCTAATATTAATATTAAAGACTCGATTGTTACCCAACTTTCTGATGGGAAGGTTCATTCAGTAGTAAGTAAAATTGAAAATAATTAGTATCCTATTTGTAGTTTTATCAGGACCATTATTTGCAAATATTGCAATACCTAACAATTCATTTCCTGGAGGTATTGCGGTTATTGATTTTCTAACTAGTCACTCCAAACCTCAGGCTTTTTATAATAATGTCCCGCTTTTTGTACAGAAGATAAGAAACAACCAATGGCAAGCATTTGTAGGAATTCCATTGCTAACTGAATTAGGAGAAAAAGAAATTACAGTTAAAACTGACTCTGAACAAAATATTAAATTTAATGTCAAGTACCACCCTTATGAACAAGAGAGTATCAACTTTGTAGGAGATAATAATAAATACCTGAATCCAAACTTGTCGCATCAAGAAAGAATAATTAAAGAACGTAAATTACTAGCAAGTGCTAGGAAATATTTTTCTTCAAGAGCATTATCTAATAGTTTTTTTATTAAGCCTATTAATAACAATATAAGCAGTAAATTTGGCAATAGAAGAGTCATTAACGGTAAAGACAGTTTGCCCCATACTGGAATAGATCTTAGGGGAAATATCGGAGAATCTATAAAGTCAGCTGCAGATGGAAGGGTTATACTTATTGGTGATTATTTTTTTAATGGCAAGTGTGTATTTATAGATCATGGACAAGGCTTAATTAGTGCTTATATGCATATGCAAAAAGTTTTAGTAGATTATGGGCAAGAAATTAAACAGGGAGAACTTTTAGGCACTATTGGCATGACAGGAAAGGCAACAGGCCCTCATCTTCATTGGAGTGTTTATTTGAACCGAACAGCTATTAATCCTGCGCTATTATTGGAGAATAATTAATGCAATCAAACGTTTCTTTTGTTACAAGAATTTGGGCAATAATTTACGACACATTATTAGTCTTTTCATTAATTTTTGCTATTGGCTTAATCGTACAGGCAGTGTTTGGAGATTTAGGTAATGTATTTTTTTATGTTGTCACACTTCCTACCTCTTATATATATTTCTCTCAATCCTGGACAAAGGGAAGACAAACACTAGGAATGAAGGCATTAAAATTCCAAATAGTTCAACAAAATGGTGAAAATATTACTCATAAGCAGGCACTAACAAGATTATTCTGTGCGGCTATTACTTTAATTTTCATTGGTCATTTATATATGTTCTTCAATGATGGCAATCTATCTCTGCAAGATAAAATTTCTAAAACATTATTTGTAAAAAATTAGATATCAGTTTGTATTTATAAATCTATTCATATGTAATAATATTAAACTTGGCAGTAAAAACAAATTATTGCTATCAAAACTTGATATATATTATTTACTTTACGAACATTGATTTTTAGAAAAAAAACTAGCAAAAAAAACGCCAAAAAATCAAACTTGTTTGGGTTTTTTTATAAGTACTGGTTAACCTTTGTTTTGTTAGCTATAGTGTTCACTTTAATTAGGCAAAGTATTTTTATTAATAAGTTCCCATATATACTGGAAAGTAAAAGAGAAGTCATTAATGAAACTATGTCACAAAATAAAGCTATTATTCTGAGAAACAATTCATTGGTAATGGAATTAAAAACAGGGTCGGAGCCAAATATGGAGATTTTGGAATCGCAAGCAAGGTTTCGTTTTGGTTATATAAAGGATGGTGAAACGTATTACCAGATAAGAAAATCTGAACAAGAGCCATTGATTGATGGTGTAAATACTGACAAATAACCGTCATGTATAATTAGTCTTTTTGCATCACTATAGTTAATTAATGTCTGCTGATAAATGCTACTTAATAATTCCTGCTAGTGGTATTGGTTCGCGCATGAATTCAATCATCCCGAAACAATATATTGCGCTTGATAACGGACTTACTGTTATTGACCAGACATTAAAAACATTCTTAGAAGTTGACTCGATAAACGGCTGCATTGTAGCAATTTCTAACAATGACTCAGAATTTAAGAGTTCGTTATTCTCTAGCCACCCTAAAATGTTGGCAATTGCTACAGGCGGCAAAGAAAGAATTCATTCGGTAATGTCGTCATTAGAAAAACTCAAATTTATTGCAAATGAGAGTGACTGGGTATTGGTGCATGATGCTGTTAGGCCATGTATAAAAACCTCTGATATAGAAAAATTAATTTACGAGCTTAAAAATAATGATACAGGCGGCTTGCTGGGAATTAGAATTACTGACACCGTAAAGCAAACCAATAATGTTAATTTTGTTGAAAAGACAATTGATAGATCAAACTTATGGCAAGCATGCACCCCACAAATGTATCGCTTTGGGGTTTTGTTTAAAGCGTTAAGTAAAGCTATAAAGGATAATTTTAATGCTACAGATGAGGCAAGTGCTATTGAACACTCAAGTCTAAAATCACAGATGGTCCAGTGCAGCAAAAGCAATATAAAAATTACTACTCCTGAAGATATAGAACTGGCTAATTATTATTTAAAACAAGGGTTGGATTAATTTGTATTTGAATATTTCCAAATAATTGTTTATTTACATAATTTCTGGATTATTAGTTATCACAAATCTGGCTCTATTAATTAGTTAATTTGTGCTTTAATTTAACTATACTGTGGTGTTAACTAACCGCTAACTATACTATACTGTTTATTAACAAAATAATAATCAAGGAAAGTCAATGACTAAACTTCAACATATCATTAATGGGGCCAAAGTAAATGGCACTTCTGATTCAATTTTTGAAATATACAATCCTTCAACTGGGAAGATAGTAACAAAAATGCAGGGTGCTGGCTCTGAAGACGTTAAAAAAGCAATTGATGCAGCTCATGATGCTTTTGAAGGCTGGAAAAAAGTATCCCCATCTATGCGCGCTCAGATAATGTTTAATTATCGTGACCTGTTAAACAAAAATCTGTATGAACTAGCTGAACTCATATCAAGAGAGCATGGAAAAACTCTCGCTGACGCCAAAGGAGAGGTATTAAGAGGTCTTGAAGTTGTTGAATTTTGTACATCTATTAATTCTCACCTAAAATCTGACTTTACTGCCGATGTCTCTTCTAGTATTGATAGTTATAACCTTAGACAGCCTTTAGGGGTCTGCGCTGGAATAACTCCTTTTAATTTTCCTGCCATGGTTCCTATGTGGATGTATCCAGTAGCAATAGCATGCGGAAATACTTTCGTTTTAAAGCTTTCTGAGCGTGACCCAAGCTGCGGCCTAAGATTAACAGAACTTATGGCTGAGGCTGGATTACCTGATGGTGTATTAAATACCGTTGTTGGAGATAAAGAGGCGGTAGATGAAATACTACATAATCCAAAAGTCGCGGCTGTAAGCTTTGTCGGTTCAACTAGTGTCGGTGAATATATTTACCAAGAAGGATGCTCAAACAACAAAAGAGTTCAAGCCCTATGTGGCGCAAAAAATCACATGATAGTTATGCCCGATGCCAGTCTCGATCAGTCTTGTGAAGCTATACTTGGCGCTGCCTACGGTTCCGCTGGAGAGAGATGTATGGCGATATCAGTTGTAGTTGCTGTTGGTAATGAAATAGCTGATCGAATTGTGGAGCAATTAACCCCTATGGTTAAGTCTTTAAAGATTGGTGCTTTTGATGAAGATGGCGTTGAGATGGGCCCAGTTATTACAAAACAGAGTCAAGAAAATATAAACAATTATATTAACCAAGGAATTGATCAGGGTGCCAAACTAGTTCTTGACGGTAGAGATAATATACCAAAAGAAGGTTTCTATGTTGGTGCCTGTATATTTGATAAGGTAACCAAAGATATGTCAATTTATACTGATGAAATATTTGGCCCTGTTTTAAGTATAGTGCGTGTAGAGAATTACGAGGAAGCATTAGACCTAGTAAATAAGCATGAATACGGCAACGGAGCTGCAATTTTTACAAGAGATGGAGACACTGCGCGCCACTTTACTATGAACGTAGAGGCAGGCATGGCAGGTGTAAATGTTCCTATTCCTGTTCCCGTAGCTATGCATAGCTTTGGAGGCTGGAAGAGGTCTTTGTTTGGTAGCTCTTCAATTCATGGAATGGAAGGCGTTAGGTTTTATACAAAGCTCAAAACAATAACCTCACGATGGCCTTCTGGAATACGTAAAGGTGCACAATTTCATTTTGAAGGTGGGAAAAATGCCTCATAATTGGTAAGCTTTTCTAAGTAAATAAAATAATTTAATAAGCCATAAAATTTAATTATTAATATAGCTATCGGTTAACTAATTAACAAAACAAAACTGTCAAAGTCATTAAAATATACTTATTGATATATATAAGGTAGTACCTTGAATACAAAAGTAGGTCTTGGACAAGACTCGCATGCATTTGAATCAAATATTGAAAAGCCATTAATTTTAGGCGGAGTCATTTTTGAACACCCAAAAGGGTTAAAAGGTAACAGTGACGCTGATGTTGTCTTACACTCTTTGACAAATGCAATCTCTTCAATAACAGGTAAAAATATACTTGGAAGCATTGCTGATGAACTCTGCAAGGATGGAATAAAAGATAGCTCTGAGTACCTAAAACTAGCTTTAGAAGGCCTAAATGACTACACCATTAACCATATAGCCATATCAATAGAATGCCTGACCCCAAAAATTTCGCCATATATAGAAAGTATAAAAAATAATATAGCTAAACTAGCAAACATATTACCAACAGATATTGGCATTACAGCAACCTCTGGAGAGGGTTTAACTGATTTTGGAAAAGGAAAAGGTATTCAAGTACTTACAATAATAACTGTAAGTAAAGAATGAAAAAGCTACATTCAATTACACGTTCAAGAATTAATAATATTCATTTTGTAGGGATTGGTGGTTCTGGCATGAGTGGTATTGCTGAAGTGCTTATTAACTTGGGATATACCATAACAGGTTCAGATATATCTAGCAACAAGGCAACTATAAAACTTGAAGATATGGGCTGCCAGATTAATTATAAGCATAGAGCAGATAACGTTATTAATGCCCAAGCTGTCGTAGTCTCTTCAGCCATAGACGAGAATAACGAAGAAATAACTAAAGCACGCAAACTGAATATTCCTATTGTTCCAAGAGCTGAAATGTTAGCCGATTTGATGCGCTTTAGGTTTGGGATTGCCATTGCAGGTACCCACGGAAAAACTACTACTACTAGCCTTATAACTCATATTCTTAGTGTGGCAAAACTTGATCCTACTTATATTATTGGGGGCATACTAAATTCTAGCGGCAATAACGCTAAGCTTGGAGATGGAGACTATTTAATTGCTGAGGCTGACGAAAGTGATGCATCTTTTCTACACCTTCAGCCAATACTAAGCGTAATTACTAATATTGATCAAGACCATATGCAAACATATGGCAATAAATATAAAAAATTAAAAGATGCCTTTGTAAGATTTACCTCTAATCTACCTTTTTACGGAACTTGCGTTATGTGTGCAGAGGACAAAGGTGTAAAAGATGTTCTTAAATATATTCATCGACCTGTCGTAACATATGGCTTCTCTGAAGGGGTAGATATTCAGGCAATAAACATTTCACAAAAAGATTTGCAAATGCATTTTGAAGTGAAAAGCACTAGATACAATCAATCCTTTTCCGTTGAGCTAAACCAGATTGGTAGACACAATATACTAAACACTTTGGCTGCGATTGGTATTTGTTTTGAAATCGGTATTGACAGTAAAATAATTCAAAAAGCTTTGGGCACCTTTTCTGGTGTTGCTAGAAGACTTGATTCCCATGGAAAACTTACAATCAATAACAAAGAATTATCTCTTTTTGATGATTATGGTCACCACCCTAACGAAATAATTGAGGTATTTAAGAGTTTACAAAATACCTACCCAGAAAAACGCTTGGTGGTAATATTCCAGCCCCACCGTTATACACGTACTAGAGATTTATTTGATGATTTTGCCTGGGCATTATCTAAGGTCGGTGCACTTATATTGCTAGATATATACTCTGCAAATGAAAAACCTATTTCGCACATTAATTCAAGATCTTTAGCTGACTCAATTAGACAAAGATCATCTCTAGACCCAGTAGTTATTAATAGCACCAAAGATATCTTTACAGTTCTTCCAAATATAGCAAAGGAAGGAGACGTACTGTTAACTTTGGGTGCTGGTGATATTCATACTTTACCAGAACTATTAATTAATAAGTATGTTGACTCATAATGAAAGTATGGCTAGACACTGCTCATTTAGAGCTGGGGGCTTAGCGCAAATATTTTTTGAGCCAAATTCAATAGAAGAGCTGTCTGAGTTTTTAAAGAATAATAATTTACCAGTACTGGTAATAGGTCTTGGAAGTAATATACTTATTAGAGACAGTGGTTTTGAAGGTGTAGTGATTAAGATAGGTAAGCTTAATGGGCTTTCAGTTATTAGTAATTCTATTAATGTAGAGGCAGGATTGACACTTGCTAAACTAAGTAGATATTGTGGAAATAATAACTTTTACGGAGCAGAATTCTTAAGCTCAATTCCTGGAACAGTTGGTGGCGCTTTAGCTATGAATGCTGGAGCATTTGGCTCTGAGTTCTGGAATTATGTTTTAAGCGTAACGACAATTGATTCACAAGGTAATTTAATAAGTAGAAAAAAAGATGACTTCGAAGTTGGCTATCGCTTTGTCAATCATAAACACCCTGGAGAGTACTTTGTTGCTGCAAAGTTAAAATTTAATGAAGAGCCCGGAAAACAAAATATAAAAGAGCTTTTATTAAAAAGAAATAAATTACAACCAATTGGTATGGCAAGTTGCGGTAGTGTCTTTAAAAATCCTGAAAGTAACTATGCCGCAGAGTTAATTGAAAATTGCAATCTTAAAGGCTTCTGTATTGGAGGAGCATGTATATCTAATAAGCATGCAAATTTTATAATAAATAACGGCGAAGCTACCGCTAAAGACATAGAAACATTAATAAAACACATACAAAAGAGCGTATTTAAGAAATACAACATCAACCTAGAGACAGAGGTAAAAATTATATGATTGTAGTTCTTATGGGTGGCAATTCAGCTGAAAGAGAGATCTCTCTGAAAAGCGGTCAGGCGGTCTATGAGGCGCTTATAAGAAAAGGAGTGGAATGCTTTAAATTTGATTGGGATGGAGACAATCTAGATAAACTATGGAGCAATACTTTCGATAAAGCCTTTATTGTTCTTCATGGGCGCGGAGGTGAAGACGGTTACATCCAAAAAATACTTGAAGAACGCAACATACCTTATACAGGTTCAGACTCAAAATCTTCATCAAATTGCATGAACAAAGCCATTACTAAATCAATTTGGAAAAAACAAAAACTCCCTTTATCGCCTTCTATAATAGCAAATATTAATAATAACACCCCACAAATACCATTCTCACTGCCATGGGCAGTGAAGCCAACCCTAGAGGGCTCGAGTATAGGAATTAGTAAGGTTGAAAATTATAACGATCTTGAGGCTGCACTAAAAATTGCATGGAAGTATGACGATGACGCAATGATTGAGAAGTGGATTAATGGTGACGAATATACTGTATCGATACTAAACAACAAAGCATTGCCAGCAATAAAGATTATTTCAAGTAGCCAGTTTTACGATTACGATTCAAAATACCACTCTAACGATACACGCTATATATGCCCATGTGGGCTTAATGAGTTGGAAGAAGAAAAATTGCAGGAGCTTGCTATAAATGCTTTTATTTCAATGGGAGCAAGTTCATGGGGCAGGGTTGATTTTATTATTGACAGTAACTCAAAACCTTACCTACTAGAGATTAACACTGTGCCAGGTATGACTTCTCACTCATTAGTACCAATGGCAGCTAAATCAGTCGGACTAGATTTTGATGATTTGGTTGTTGATATAAGCAACCTCTGTTGACAATCTAAGCAATATATAAATTATAAACATACTTATTATTTAAAACATTAATGCGATTTTTTTCTCGAAAAAATAAAAAAAAAGTCACGTTCAAATCTTTCTTTTGGGGTTTTACGAAAGTAATTGCGATATTTTCAATTATCACCCTTATAGCTTGGGTAATAATAATATCCAACCCTACCAAGTTTCTTAATGTTTCAGTTAAGTGGGATTTAGATGAAAGATTGCCGTTATCACAAAATCTCCTTATTAATAAAATACAGCCACAACTAAACGATAAATATAATATAGATTTACGCCAAATAAAAGAGACAATAGAGCAAGAACCTTGGGTTGAAAATGCCCATGTAAAGCGTTTATTTTGGAACTATATAAAAATCAAAGTTGATGCAAAAACAGTTGCCATGAGGTGGAAAGATGAGAAGTGCATTGATAATGCAGAATTGCCAAATTGTCTTGGCTTTATATCGAATAGAGGTGAGTTATTTATCCCTGATAGAATAATTGAATCTGACGCAATATACGCAATATCAAACACAGAAATAGATACCATAGAAACACTATATTCTGACTACAAGATCTACAAGTCAATACTACAACCAATGATAATAAAAACAATAATTAGAACAAACATTGATAAGCTAGTTATTGAGCCAAATATTACTGTAATTCTTGGCTACAAAAAACAAGAAGAGAGGTTAGCTAGGTTTAAAAAGGCTTACACCAAACTAAGAAAAAAAAGTAAAAAAGTAGATCAAGCAATTTTTGATATGCGATACCCTAAGGGTTTTAGCATGGGCTACAAATAAAAATAATTCCTTGTTTGTAAGATATGTTGTTTTTGCCTCAAGCCCAAATCATAATCTTCGTAGCAAAATACCCTTGCCATGGTTCCCACTAAACCATACCTACAAGATTTTTTATAGCCTGTAATGGGATTTTTTTAATTCTCAACTAGTTGTATTTGTTGTTACTAATATTATTGTTAATTAGCTGATAACAAAGAGCTAAATTAACTGAAGACCAGTAATAAATTACAACTTTAACTACCCAATTCAATGTCTCTCCTAAGCCAATATAATCAGTAATTATAGCAAAAATAATGCCTATAATAGCTGGCAACATAGCCTGTAAGAAGAATAAATTGGCGTGTGTTTTAAATGGCAATCTCCAGGTGAATTTTATTGGTACATTAATAGCAATACTTACAAAATTTAAAGTAATTGGCACTATAAAAAAATACACAACAAGTTGTAAAAAAAATATCCCTGTAAACATGACAGGAAAGATAGTAACAAAGCCTATCAAAATTGTAAGCCCAACAAATCGAATTATCATTCTTGCATCTATAATAGGAACAAATCCATTTACAGAGTCTCCCCCTAAAACAACTAGCTTATAGATATTAATTGAAAGCATAGAGTAGCCGTACATAAATAGTACTAGATATGTGAATAGATATTCTGGCAACTGGATACTTATGATTTTATTACCTGCCATAAACTGGTTCATCAGTAAAAACAAGTCTGGAAGTGTCCAAAGAAAAGGTGCTGAAACAACTAATGGAATTATAGATATTTCAAGAATTTTTTTCCAATGCGATAACGCAAAGGCAAAGCTCGCCAAGATAATCTTGTTAATGGGTAATATATTCATTTCATTTGTGAGTTAATTACATTTACAACTATTGTAAGTTTTTGGCCTGGCTGTAACGGCCTTTCAATGTCGATATTATTCCATATTTTTATATCTTCAATAGTTACATCAAACTTATTTGCTATAAATGAAAGGTTATCGTCTTGCCTTACAGAATATACAAGCTTTTTATCTATATCTATACCGACTTGGTTGGCCGATAAATCTTTGTATTTTGTTTTTGTATCTTTATAAATTAATAATTCACTTCCCACTCTTAATGGCTTAGTGAGTGACAACTGGTTCCATTTAACTATACTATCGATAAGAACATTGTATCTCCTTGAAATTTCCCACAAACTGTCCCCTTTAGTTACTTTGTGTATTATTTTTTTAAAATTCTTATGGCTCTCCATCCTTCTTATTTTTCTCTGCTCTTCTGACAAAGAATAAAACCTCGGCTCTTTCTGAGCAACGGGAACGATTATATATTTACCAGCCCTAATATTAATACTGGGTAGGTCATTTATATCCTGTATTTGTTGAATTGTTGTCCTATATTTAAGGGCCAATTCACTTAAAGTATCGCCCGCCTTTATTTTATAACGTAGCCAACTAACTTTCTCTTTATTGGGATGATTTGAGGCATTACCTATAAACTGAGATACTTTTCCAACCGGCAAAAGTATAGAGTAATTTTCCTCGCCAGGAGTTGCCCATCTCTTCAGACCAGGATTTAAATAATAAATCTCATCCAAACTTAAATCGGTCCACTTTGCGATCAACGCAAGATCAAATTGAGAGTCTAGTATTACTGACTGAACATGCTTTTTATTCTCTATATATCCTAATTCCTGGTTATATTTTTTTGGATTCTTTATTATTCTAGCTACTGCCAACAGTTTTGGAACGTAACTCCTAGTCTCTGGCGGTAAATGTAGGCTCCAAAAATCAGTCTTTTTACCTAACTTTTTATTTTTTTTGATTTCTCTTTGGACTCTTCCTGGGCCAGAGTTATAAGCCGCAATTGACAACAGCCAGTCACCTTTAAATATCTTGTTAAGGTTAGACAAATAACTAATCGCTGCCTTTGTTGATGCTACTACATCTCTCCTATCGTCTTTCCACCAGTTATCCTCTAAGCCATACAATTTTGCCGTAGAGGGAATAAATTGCCATAAACCAGAGGCAGTACCATGTGAATAAGAGAATGGATAAAATGCTGACTCAATTATTGGTAAAAGAGCAATCTCAATAGGAATATTCGATTCCTCTACCTCTTTAACAATCAAATATAGGTAAGGTTTAGCCCTTACACTGACTCTAGTTAAATAAGCTGAATGTTTCTTAAACCATTTGACCTGTTCGTCTATCCTAGAATGCTTATAGTTAGTAAATGAATATCTACTAGAAACATAATTCCACAAATTTTTTTCAACAATCGCTTTCTTATCCTCATCAATAAAGTCCTTCTTTATCGGTGGTTCGCTATTAATTAATTTAGCGGTATCTATACTTTTTTCAAATGTAGCTTTATGTATTGAAGGTGGAGCTGAGGCTGTATTAATAATTACATTTTCTTTGGATTCTTGGGTGATTAAATCTTGTTTCTTATTTTCTACAGTTTCAGGTGCACTTTTTGTTGTAGCTGTGCTACCCAAGAAAGAGTTATTGTTCTGGCTTGATGTTTTTACTACAGAGTAAGCTGACCCCTCACAGGAGCTAAGTAATAATACCAATAAATATAAAACTATTCTTATCAAGTTTAATTCTTAGATCCGCCTGCACATTGTGGTGAGTTTGGTGCACCATTACGTGAACTCCACTCTGATGGTGTATATGTATGCATAGCTAGGGCATGAATATGACTTAGCTCTTCTTTAAAAAGATTGTTAATATATCTATGCCTGTCAATTAACTTTAGATTGTTAAAATAATCACTAACCACAATCAACTTAAAATGTGAATCGTTAGCGGGACCGGAGTGCTGACTGGACTCGTTAACAACCTCAAGATAGGTAGGATTTAATGTTGCCTCTAACTGCGACCTAAGATGCTCTTGCATATCTGCCATAAAAACCTCTACTGCTCAAATGCAAACTCAAAAGCATCCGAATAAAAATTATCTTTTTTCATGCCCTTTCCAATAAAAGTATTTGCTACAGCTTCAACCATCACTGGAGGTCCACATGCATAAACTTCGTAATCAATCAAATCTTCAAAATCTTCTAGCACACTATCGTGCACAAACCCTGTTCTACCCTTCCAGTTTTCATTTGGCTCAGACAGCACTGGTACAAAATGTATATTATCATACTCTTTAGACCACTCTTCGGGCAAGCTCATATAAAGATCAGGCTCATCTCTAACACCCCAATATATAAAAGCCTCTCTATCACTGTTAGTTTCAATCATATGTTCTATAATTGACTTAATGGGAGCAAAACCAGTACCTCCAGCTACCAATATAGCTGGTTTATCACTATCTTCAATAAAATAAAAGCTGCCCTTTGGACCTTCAATTTTAAGTAATGACTTTTTTTCTAAATCATTAGAGATGTAGTTTGTAAATTTACCGCCTTCGATAACTCGAATATGTAACTCAATTGTACTAGAATTAACTGGTGCATTGGCAATAGAGAATGCTCTTGGCTCAAAGTCAGGATGAGCTAAATCAATATACTGTCCAGCTAAATATTGTAGTGATTCTGAACCAGGAATCTTTAATAGTAATTTAACTACGTCACCACTTAGGTGGCTAATTTTTTCAACTCTACACGGCATTGTTTTTAATTCAATATCATCTACGCTGTCAATTTCAGAAACCGTTAACTTGACATCGCTTTTAACGTTACATTGACATAATAGTGCCATTCCATCGGCAATCTCTTGTTCCGTTATGCCATTTGGCAC
>CESL01013326.1_pt1 | contig 16099 bp, 26 predicted proteins | sample 531221 | NCBI WGS metagenome assembly CESL01 (sample SAMEA2622197, study PRJEB7988) | marine metagenome | biome: marine biome (ENVO:00000447); feature: mesopelagic zone (ENVO:00000213) & marine oxygen minimum zone (ENVO:01000065); material: "saline water (ENVO:00002010), including plankton...
ATTGTTCAATTTGCGATTTTATTAGACGACCATTTGGAAAATAACGCATATTACCTTGATCTGAGGCAGGCTCATAATCAGCAATTGCTAGTTTCTTCATTAATGCAACATGTGGTGGTGGCTCATCTGTTGCACGTTTTTTAGCAGATTCGTATTTTGCTAGTTTCTCAAGTTTTTTATGATTTGAAAAATCAAATTTATCAAACTCCTCCATTTTTCCATCAGGAGATAAAATATACCAATATGATTTTATTTTTGATTCAGATTCTAACGCATCTGAAGTTTGTTCTTTTTTTGACTCTGATGTAATTACTTTTGAACTCTCAGCTAATGGGTGTCCCTTAACTTTGACATTGTATGATTTAGTCCAACCAAAAGGAGCGCGGCTGACTTCTAATTCTGAACATTGGCTTTCCATTAATTTTAACAGAGATAAGGCAGTCGAAGGGGCTGCCAAATCAGAACTCAAATGAGCATATGGATATAGTAGTAATTTTTGACATCCGATCTTTTTCATTGATTCTTGGATTTGTGATGTGGCATCTTGAGCAATATTCTCATTATCATCTTTTTCTACTGCCACAAAGCAGACAACCACCTCATCAATAGAGACTGGTTTTGGCTCGATTTCTTCAGCAGATTGTATCTCTTTTTTTGTTGGCTCGTAGGATATATTATCACAGTGTAATTGTAGGATTCTCATTAATTCATGCCCCTTTATTTTTGATTAAAGTGTTCTGATGTAATTGAATGGTCTGGTGATATCATCAATCGCATATGACATGATAATATCCACACCACTTATAATTTTCTAATATTATACGATAAACATGAATGAAAAGAAAAAAGATGCTGAGCATAAGCATTTTGAAAATGATGATCCTACTCAATTCGAACATGAAAAAATGGAAAAATTGGCAAAAGAGGCAATTAAAAAATTCAAATCGTTGTAATTCTAGATGATTAGAAATAATTCAGTTATGAGAATCCAACTCCGAATGTGTCACCTTTTTGTAATGGATCCTCATCCGGTGAACTTTTCATCTGCAAGTACAAAAATGATTCAGCCACAATTTCTGGTGCATCAGATTCTGGAACATCAAGAGATACTGCGTATTTGATATATTGCTTCATGATAGATGGATCTTGCTCATCATGTGATGTTCCATCTTGCTGAATTTTTTCCGCTATGCGTAAGACAAATTTGTTACGTTCAGTATCGTCCATTATAAGTTTCATAAATATCCACTATTAAAATATCAAACTTCATTTTCGTCATGACCAACTACATGAATATTACAATAATACAAATCATTCATGTTACAATAAAACATACTTTGTTGATCACATAATGCACATTTTGGCTTTGTATCATCATCTGATAGCATATAATGATAATTTCTACTTTTCATGTTTTATTCTTAAGTGATATTGTACATCGTAAAATCAAACTTGATAAACCAAGATTCTCAGTCAGAAATTTAACAGAATCGTCTAATGCAGTTTCGCCTCTATATCCTTCATCATATAATATTTCAATAGAGCCCTTATCAGTTTCTATGTATGCAGTAAGAATCGTAAAAGTTCCAAGATTTTTATCTACATTTTGTTTGTATGAACGCATCTCAACTGTTCGAATTTGAAATCCATCTTGAACAGAATTTCCATTTTGAATTAATGAGATTGTCTGATCAGGTTTACGGTTAATTTTTGATGGCTCACCTACATCTATTATCTTCATAGATAAGATTTAGCTGTATATGCTAAAAATGTTGTAAAACCTTATAACACATCCAATTATGTAAAATCTTGTCATGGATTATGGAAAACTTTGTTCTGAATTATTAGATATGCACACAAAGATTCGATATGTTGGTGTATACAACTCATTCAGTGGTGATGTTTACGAAAAAATGCAGGGTAGTGTTTCCCGACATTTCGATAAGGATCAGACTAAGAAATCTATGACTCAAGCTATAATGCGTTGGAAAACACGAAAACACTTTGCTAGTGAAATTGGAGAGCCTGAATTTTCAATGACCAAATATGCTAAAGTTAACCGAGTCACAATGGAATGTGGTAAAAATGGGCTTTTGATGTTTAGTACAGAAATTGATGTTCACTTGTGTGATATAATCGAGGATGTTGAAAAAATTGTCAATAAATTTATTGAATCTGACGAAGATGATGATTCACGTAGAATAAGATAGTGATTACCGTTTACTAGTTTTTTGCTTTCTTCTATCAGCTTTTTGATCAGCAAATCTCATATGTTTTCCATTTTTTCTTTTAGCCATATTTGTACCTGAATTGGTTACCATGATAAGTCATTCGGTAAAAATCTGTAAAAATTAAAAGTGGGTATTAAATACCAGTTTTATGGGAAAATCATTTGCAATTATAGTGATAGCAGTTGCCGTTGTAGCATTTTCAGTTTCAGCGTTTGTCTTTAGCGATAATAATACTACATTAAACTTACCTGTGCCCACACAGTCAGACAGTTTAGATAAACAATCAGTTCTAAATGAAATTAATAGTTGTATTGAACAGAATCTTAATGGACATATGTCAGTTAACTCATTTAATAGCAATATGTTAATGAATCTCCAACAAGAGGTAATTAATGCCAAAACCGAACAAACCTTAGAGAATGTTAGAAATACACTATATCAAATCACGGATTGTAGGCAGGATAACTCATATTATTTACCATAGCTAGTTTCTGTCGTACCTTGCACGCTCAAGCTCACGATCATCTTTAGTCTCTTTTTTCCATTCCTTATAGTGTTGCTTACACAAAACAGATTTTTTTCCAGAAGAATTTAATCGCAATCCGGCATCCTCGATTTTTTTAGTATTAAGTGAACGGACTCCATCTTCATCACAACCATCAACACTACATTTTGCACCTTTGTTAACGATACCCATGCATATTAATTTCTTTGAGAGTTAATAAAGTTGAAAAAAATAAAAATTTTTGTTCGTTTATAAATAGCAACAAAAGTGAAAAAATATGGGAAATAAAAACAAGTCAGTTTCATCAAATGAAAAATCCCAGAAACCGAAAGAATCTAAAGGTAAAAAAGACAAAAAAGGTGTAACAGATAAAAAAGAAATTGCAGTTTTTATAAATGAAGATAATGCTAGCAAATTCATACAATCTGTAAAAGTTATTACTGCTCAAGAACTTGCAAGACAAACTAATGTAAAAATTTCTACTGCGAACGCCTTTTTGAAAAAATCAATTGCTGATGGTGCAGTCAAAAAAGTTGGTGGATTTAGCGGTCATTTCATCTATCAACCTGTATCACAATAAAGTGTAACCTCATCTCCAGATTGAATACTTTCCAGTAACGCTGGATCATCGATAATTTTTCCAATAGGCGACATTTCTTTTTGAATTTTTGAATCTGCATAGAAAAAACAAACTGCATGTCCAACCGATAAAAATGTAATATCACCTTTCTTGAATTCTCTTCGGGTTCTCTGCAAACCCGCGTCCACAGCTGTCTCAAAATAGACACCGCTTTTTTCTAAAATATGTGAGTGACCGCTTAGTGGAAGTGAGCGATTAATCTTTCCAACAAGTGCAGGAGCCAAATGACGTTTTAAAACACATTTTATTTTGAATTTACCCTTGACATCTAAGATTAATGATATTTTAGAAACTGAATCACTATTCAACATTTCATGGGAATGTTTGGATTATATATTGGCTGATGCGGTTAAAATCAATACTTGTCAAAAAATAATGTAGGTACCAATCAAACTGAACCGATATCAGATCTTGAACCAACGGAAGCGTTTGAAGATCAAGAAACAGATGCTGAAATCACTGTCGATGCTAGTTTGGAAAAGGCTATTGAAACGTTTAGAAAATTACGTGAACAAAATGGACCATTATCTGAAAAGGAATTGGCTGTTTTAGATGAAGAATGTGAGGTTATAAGAAAACGAGAGATTATCATGTCGGACATAGAACATGAAATTAAAGACATGGGTGTTGATGGAAAAATTGCCATGGGGCCGCCTATACTAACACGATTTGAGAAAGCAAGAATTATGGGTGCACGTGCATTACAGCTTTCGCTTGGCGCACCAACATTTATTGAGATTCCAGAAAGTGCCAGAACTTCACTTGATATAGCAATGGAAGAATTGGATCAAAGATTAATTCCAATTTCTATACGACGTGTATTACCAAATGGTGATTTTCAAAATATTCCTCTTTATGAATTCAAAAATGAATGATTGATCTATAAAATTTAAAAACACAGTAGAAAAAATAATAATTAAATTGGAAACGCAAGAGATCACACAAAACGAGAATGAGTTTGTTGTAGATGATGAACCTATAATGCAGAGTGCAACTGATGCACTTATGATTTTGTCAAAACTAGGAAAGATTCACCTTAAAGCAAAAGGATCATTAATTCCAAATGCGGTTTCAATTGCGAATATTATCGTTGAGAATTTCTTAAAAAATAATTCAAAAGTTGAGAGAATCATGTTAGATAGTGAAATATCGTCTGATGATGGAATGATTTCAAATATCGAAATAATTATATTAAAAAACTAGTATACGCTGCCAGGACCTTTTACAAGCATGTTTTCACATTCTTTACAAATTGCCTCATCAATATCAGATTCTAAGTTATGATGTATATCACATATGAGTAAACTAGATTTGATATAATTACAGAGTCCAATAAATTTCGAGAGACTAGATGGTGTGTATGCATTATCTGATGACAAATTATCACATATGTCATGAATCATTTCAGATACCTGTTTTTCTGCAAGGAGTTTTTTTATCAGTTCAGGATCGCCTCTTGTACCACGAATGTAATTACTGATGGCAGCTTGGGTAACACCCAACATCTTTGAAATTACATCTTCACGAATTTCATGCTTTTCGGCAAGAGTCTTTGCTATTATTGCACGTAGTGCTGGGATCAAAGTTTTTGATTCAATTTCTGCTGGTAAAAGCATGACAAATGTCATTTCCTATAATATAAAAATCCGATTAAAATTAGCTATAACTATTTACTCATTATTCACATACAAAATTTGAATGTCATGACTGACGATATAGTGGAAATTAGATCATTGCTAGAAGAATCTCTTATCGACTCTGATGTAAAATGGGTGTCTTTTTCAGGAGGTCTTGATAGTAGTATAATAGCTAAAATAAAAAGTAATGATGGTATCAACGGAATAACAATTATTACTAAAGATTTTGTTGGTACGGATTTAACATATTCACAGATCACTGCAAAACATATCGGAATTCCTTTGGAGTTGAAGTATGTTGGAATTGTTGATATGTTAAATGCGATATCTGAAACGATAAAAATTCTAAAGAACTTTAACGATATTGAAATCAGAAATTCAATTGTTTCGTACTTGTATTTGAATGAATTAAAGAAAAAGAACGTGTCCAAAGTTGTTAGTGGTGACGGTGCAGATGAGATCTTTGCGGGATATAATTTTTTGATACAAAAAGACCGTGTAGAAATTAAAAATGAACTAAAAAGAATGAAGGAGATCATGCATTTTCCATCACAAAAAATTGCACATGAATTAGGCATATCAATTGAAATGCCATTTATTGGTGAAAAAATTATCAAACTTGCAGAAACGTTACCAATTGATTCTTTGATTAATAAAAAAAATGAAACAACATTTGGTAAGTGGATCCTACGAAAGGCATTTGAAAATGACTTGCCAAGTAGTGTGATTTGGAGGCAAAAAACGCCAATGCAAGATGGTTCTGGAACTGGCGCTTTAACCAAACTTTTCGAGTCAATCATTACTGATGAAATATTTAATGAAAAATCAAAAAAGATCAAAGAGAAGGATGATGTAACCATTAGAACAAAAGAATCACTTCATTACTATGAGATATACAAAAAAGAATTTGAAATTCCAGACACAAAAAATGGAATGGATTTGTGTTCAGACTGTAATTCAGAGATCACTAATAACTCAAAATTCTGTAGAATGTGTGGAAAGTTTCCACTTACTTAGCACGTTTTTTCCATTTTTTAGGTTTTTTGATAAAGATCTTTCTGCATCCATTACAACAGAAATAATATTTTTTTTCATCATACTCATGAACTATCGCTAGACTTTCATCGAACTCCAGACCACAAACTGGATCAGTTACGGACATAATTTTTTGGATTCCATGATGTATTTATCTCTAACAAATGTCAACGTTAAGAACATGATTTTTTATGATGTTAAATTTTTCACAGTTTTTATAAAATCGTCTTCAGATAGAGGATCAATTTTCATAACTTCAAGGTTTTCTGTTACATGTGCATCGGACTTTTGCCCAACAAGTGGTGCAAGTACGCCAGGTGTTGAGCGAATGAACTGAAGTAATCCAACTGATGGTGACACTTCGGTTAACTCAGGTTTGTTTTTCGCCCAATCAAGTAATTTTCCCTGCATTAATGGCACACTAGTAAAAACTCCAATGTTCAGTTGTTTAGCAGATTCTAATATTGATGCAAACTTGTTGTTCGCTAGTTGATTTTTCTGCATTAACGCTTGATCAAAATGTAGATTGTATGGCAACTGAATAAATCTAAATCCATGATCATCACCACCAACACTCTTTGCAATCGCAATTACTTGTTCTAATGACAAGAACATCTTATGATCTTCTGCAACTCTAAAGCACTCCCATGTCGCCATTCCATAAAAACGAATTTTTCCGTCTTTTCGTTTCTGTTCATAAAATTCAAACACATCTTTCAATTTTTGAAGAAATGTCTCTTTTGACATCTCTGGATTACCTTCGACAGAATTGTGAATGTAGATTAGATCTATGCATTCAAGTTGCAAATTCTTGAGACTTCTGTTTAATTGGTCTTCGAGATATGGGACAGTCATACAGTGATAGCCAGATGAAATGTCACCTTCCTTTACTATTCCAGGTTTTCCAAGTTCACGTATGACATATTGCATTAAATCCTCTTGGATATCACCATCATTTGTCACATAGCCATTTTTGGTTGAGATAAAAATCTCGTCACGTGAAATCTTATTTTCATTAACTAGTTCAGAGATAGCCTGACCAACACTTCGTTCTGCCTTTTGTGCACGATAGTTAATTGCAGTATCAATTACGTTGACTCCAGCAAGGACTGACTTTTTGACAGCGTTTTTTACCATATTATCAGTATCTGAATCTGGATTCCCAAGATATGTGCCAATGCCAACATTGGACAAACTTAGATCCTGAAAGATGTTGAAATTTTTCTCTGGTATCGAGTCATGCTTTACTGTAAAGTTTTTTGTTCCTTCTGGTGTTGCAAAACCACTAAGCATGAGTTACGGTCAAACCAAACTGTATTTCTTTCTATGTATACTGTTATCTAATATCCTATCAAAAATCCTATGACAAACAATGCACCTGTGATTCTGCTGAACACCAATGTTGACTTCATTGCTGGAATGATTTTGTCTTCATCGGAAATTGATGATTTTAGTTTTCTTATGGAATTTATTGCCACAGGTATAGTTGCAAGCGAGAACAGACAAAAAACTGGAATTATCGACATTGCGACACAGCCTATGATTACTCCATATGATATGATTGGAAAGATATAGAAAATTGATGTCGACTTTTGCCGCCCGAACAGAATTACCAGTGTTCGTCGACCTTTTTCCTTGTCGGCATCATGATCTGGAAATGACGTGACAAACAAAACCAAAGATGACAGAACTCCTACGACTATACCACTAAGGACTGCAACGTCAGTGAGTTCAGAGTTTTGTATATAGTATGTTCCCATTACAATCAAAGTTCCTTTTACTGCAACAAAGACTTCGGCTAGACCCCAGTTGACGATTTTGGTAGAGTAGAAATAGATTGACATTATTGCAAACGCAAGAATTACTCCAATCACAACACCATGAAGTACGACAAAGTAGCCACCTATCAGACCGCCTATTACTAAAAATAAAATTCCAGCATTGTAAACACTCTTTGGTTTTAACAGACCCTCTGGAAGCACACCAGTACCACCACTCATTGAAGTTCGCTTTGTCTTTGTATCTATTCCACGCTTAAAGTCCCAATAGTCATTTAGAAGATCAACGCTTGCATGCAATGCAATGACACCGCCCATTGTAAGTACAGCCTGAAAGATGTCAATAGTGCCAGAATGCCACCAAGTTACAGACAGACCTAAAGAAACTGTAATTACTGATGCAAGAAGAAATCGTATTCTAATTGCACGCAGCCAATAACTCAGCATTAGACTAACGACTCATCACTGACAGTTATTGGTTTTCTTCCGTTAAAGCCGGAATCCATATCATGCCAAAATTTAATTTCGGTCTCGCCATCCTTCCAACATAGCCAAACATCCTCATCAAAACGCTTTGATGGAAAATCAAGTAATCCCTGGTCTAATCCTTTTAGTGAAACGCCAGTTGATTCCAAGTCCTCAATCAATTGATAAAATTTTGTCATTTCTGAGTTTAGTTTTTGTTTTTGTATCATGTATTTCTCAAAATTAGAAACTGATGATTGAAGTTCTTGTTCTGCCTTTATGATTTCATTTTTTTGTTTTTTTAAATTATTGAATTTTTCTATAACACCGGGAAGAGCTTCATTTGCACTCTTAATTGTGAAATATCTAAACATGATGTGAAACTAAAAGTGTTTAATTAAAACATAACTGGAAAAACATACATTATATTTATGATGTAATTTTAGATTAATCATGAGTAATGTTGATGCAGAAAAACAGCTTGAAGCCATGGTTACTCAGACAGTTGAACTTGCAATTTCTCAAAAAGATGCATATTTCAAAGAAATAGAGACAAGCAACGAGATACTAAAAATTAAAGACCAAAAGGAATTTGTTTTTGGGCTGATTATGGGGCAGATTTTAGGTCTTGGCATAGCCGCACTTGCACAGATGAAGGCTGCAAGTGGACAAGGTAACCCAACACCGCAAGATCAGATGAAGGTGCGTGACATGGCATACAAACTTGTTCCACAAATACGTGAAAGGATTTTTGAATAAATGTCAAACAAAATAAAATGCTCGCACATACTGGTGGAAAAACATAGCCAGGCATTACAATTACTAGATGAAATCAAAAAAGGAAAAAAATTTGGTGCAGTTGCTAAAGAAATTTCTAAATGCCCAAGTAGAAAAAAAGATGGTAATTTAGGATACTTTACAAAAGGAATGATGGTAAAAGAATTTGACGAAGTGGCATTCAAACTTCAGATTGGTGAGATGTCAGAGCCAGTAAAAACAGAGTTTGGTTATCACATAATCAAGCGTTATGCTTAGATCGATTTAAGAGACGGTTCACTACACTGATCGAACAATTATTTGACTAGAATTAAGATATACAAGAATGATTTGATAGTATCTATGTCTGAAGTTTCAGTGTTTAATACAAAAGATATTGAGAATATCATTTCATGGTTTGAGAGACTGTACAACTCTGATGAGGAGATCTCTGATTATGAGCGTGAGACGTATCTCAAACTTGCCAAATATTTCATTCTAGATGAAAAGGCAATGTCCTAAAACCAGACAAAATTTTTCTTTTATTACGGAAACGACTTGATGGTTTGCGCATAACTTGCAAACCGATGGTTTCTTGGTCTAACCATTTTTTGTGTATATTTGGAAATGGACGTTCCGACAGTCCCATTATATCCAAGCGGTGAATCTACCCAACATTCGTCATTTGCTGCCTTTAAAACGTCATCATATAGACTGAAGTAGTTTGTAATTTTTTTGTTGACAACTTTTTGAAACATACGTCCAGATTTTTTTGGATTGAAGGAATTTGCGGGGATGGACGCTCCAAACAAATGAATCGATTCGATAATTCCTTTATTCTTTGGGTTTTTTGCAAGCGTCTGAACAGTAGACAGTATGACTTGTGTACCTAATGAATGACCCATCAATCGAATTTTCTGTGATGGGTTTTTTGCCTTCATGTATAAAATGAATCTTGAGAGGTTACGACCGTTCTTTTTTGCGATAACAATCCCAGTTTTTAATGCAGAAATTGCTGTAGATTTGTACTGCACTCCTGCAGTGTTTGAGTCATAACTATAGCCTATTACAGGATGATTGTAATGTAATGATTTGAGACGTTTTTGAGCAATGACATACTTGGCAAGTGCCCCAGATCTATCATTTCGAAGACCATGAATCATTATGGTAAATTCAGACCTGTTTGAGAGGTCATCAAATGTTTTTGGCGGATAAATCTCATATGATGTTTTTTTTAGAGTTTTTCCAGTTTTTAGGTCATAGAATCCCCTAGTTGATATCTTGGGAAATATTTTCTGTGTTATTTTTAATCACCGAGTTTGGATTTTTGCTCATCTATAACAGAAGATTCAATTTTAGCAAACAATGGTTCTACCTTTCCTATTTTATGATCAGGTTTTAGAGAAATTTCTGACATCTCGTTCCAGTTTATGTCAGAAACATTTCCATCCATTCCAACCTGTAACCAAATTTGTTGTGATGCCTTTGGTAAGAACGAATGTATTGCGATTGCCAATGAGCGCACTGCATTTACTGACAGATAGATACATGATGATGTACCAGGTCCTTTTTTCCAAGGCTCTTTATGTTGAAAATATTGGTTGAAGTGAGCAGAAAATTCCATGATTTGTTTTAATGCACGGTCAAGATGATTACCATCCATTAATTTTGACAGGTCTTCTGCAAGTGACTTGATTCTTTTCTCTGACTCGGAATCTTTTTCATCAAAGTCTTCAGGTTCCGGTAGCACGCCATCAAATGCTTTGTTTGTAAATCCCAATGCACGGTTAACTAAATTTCCTAGATTGCCAATCAATTCAGAATTAATCTTAGTCGCAAACTGGTCCCAGTCAAAATTCAAATCATCTTGTGAGTATGGATTAATGGAAATTAGATAGAACCTGAGATAGTCTGCAGGAAATACTTCTAAAAATTCTTTTAAACCGATGTACCAATTTCTACTCTTTGAAATCTTTTTTGATTCAAGTGTTAGATGACCTCTAGTAGGGATATAATCTGGCAACTTGAATTCTTTATTAATTCCTAAACGCATTGCAGGCAAGAATAGATAGTGATGATACACTATGTCTTTTCCAATGAAATGATAGATGTCTGCGTCATTCCAAAACGACTTTCCATCTATTCCTTTATCGTTTAGAAATTTGATTGAAGATGAAATGTATGCAAGATGATTATCAAACCATCCATAGAACACCTTATTGTCTAATCCCTCGATTGGGATTGGAACTCCCCAAGAAATGTCACGTGTGATATCCCAATCAATTAAGCCCTCTTTAATCCAGTTTTCAACATATTTTTTCACATCTTTCTGTAGAAATGGTGCATTATTCAGATAATCAAGAAGTGGTTCTGAGAAATTTTTTAGCTTGAAAAAATAATGATTAGTGGATTTCTTTATGGGTGTTTGACCACAGATCGAGCAGTGTGGATTCTCAATCTCTTCAGGAACTCTGCCACACTTTTCACATAAATCAGAATACTGATCCTCTGCTTTGCAATATGGACATATTCCTTTTACAAACCTATCTGGAAGAAATTTCTTATCATTTTCACAAAAGAATTGGATTATTTCATTTTCATAGATATGACCATTTTTTTGCAGTTTCCTGAACACATCTTGAACAAAATCAACATTTTCCTGTGAACTGGTCTTGTAAAAAAAGTCAAATGCAATATCAAATGCAGTAAAATCTTCAAGATCTCGCTTGTTCCAATGAGCAACATATTCCTCTGTGGTCTTTCCTTCTTTTTCTGATTGAATCAAAATCGGCGTGCCAAAATCATCAGATGCACAGATGTAATATGCCTCAACTCCATTCTGTTTTAGAAACCGTGTTGTAACATCTGCAGGTAGATATGTTGATGCAACATGACCAAGGTGAATTTCGCCGTTTGAATAAGGAAGTGCACTTGTAATGATTGCTTTTTTGTTCATTTGTGAAGATTGAACTATATTCGACTAATAAAGTAATTACGTTTTTAAAGACATTTGCGTGGGTTAAAGACGTTGAGTAAAGTAAAGAATCCCAAATTGGCAAAGCAGGGAAAAATCTCTTATGAATGGGCACGTTCCCACATGCAGATTTTAGATAATACATTAAACAGACTAAAAAAATCAAAGCCGCTTAAAGGGGTGACGATTGGATTTTGCCTTCATATTACAAAAGAAACATCAGTACTTGTGATGGGTGCTAAAGAACTTGGAGCAACCGTTGCAGTATGTGGTGGAAATCCACTTACAACACAAGACCACATAGCAGCATTCCTTGCGTCACAAGGAATCAATATCTACGCATGGAATGATCAGACGGTCAAAGAATATGACTGGTGTATAGAGCAGGTTCTAAAACATAAACCAACTTTAATCTGTGATGATGGTGCTGACATGAACGTAAAAGTACACTTTGACAAGAAATTCAAATCACTAAATGTCTTAGGTTCTACAGAAGAGACAACCGCAGGTGTTACAAGAGTAAGGGCAATGGAAAAACAAGGCAAATTAAAGTATCCAGTAATTATCGTAAATGATGCAGATACAAAACATATGTTTGATAACAGATATGGAACTGGGCAAAGCACCATTGATGGTTATCTCAGAGCAATGGGTCTATTGTTTACATCAAAAAGAATTGTCGTAGTTGGATATGGCTGGGTTGGTCGAGGTGTTGCAGAAAGATCACGTGGTATGGGTGGAAATGTAATAGTTACAGAAGTTGATCCAGTAAAAGCTCTTGAAGCCCATATGGATGGATTTAGGGTAATGCCAATTGCACAAGCTGCAAAAATTGGTCAAATATTCATTACGTGTACTGGCATGACAAGTGTAATCAGAAAAGAACATCTTCTAACAATGAATAATGGTGCTGTAGTTGGCAATGTAGGTCATTTTGATGTCGAAATTGATACAGCGTTTCTACTAAAAAAATCAAAATCAGTGAAAGAAGTAAGACCATCACTTGATGAATGTAAATTACGTAATGGGAAAAAAATATACCTTATTGGAAAGGGTAGACTTGCAAATCTTGTAGCTGCAGAAGGACATCCTCCAGAAGTAATGGCACAGTCATTCTCAAATCAAATTTTATCACTTTTGTATATATACAAAAACCACAAAAAAATAGGCAAAAAAACAATGGTTGTACCAAAAGAGATTGATAAACAAATTGCAGTAGATGCACTAAAGGCTATGGATGTTAAGATTGACAAGCTCACGAAAGAACAGATGAAATACGCAGAAAGCTGGTAGTTTGCAAATAACTATAAACAACTTATTTTCTAAAACATCAATATGGCTTGGACAAAAGTTGCACAAAAAAATGACATTGCACCTGGTAAGAGTATGGAGTTTGAAGTGAATGGGAAAAAAATCGCAGTCTTTAATCAAGATGGTTTTCATGCATTAGATGGTATATGCGTCCATCAAGATGGCTCTATTGCACCAGAAGGAAAACTTGAGGGTGATATTGTTGAATGTCCTCTACACTTTTGGCACTACAACATCAAAACAGGTGAGTTAATGGATTACCTTAAAGGTGTTAAACTAAAAAAATACGAAGTGGATATTCGTGATGACGGAATTTATCTAGATGTCGATTAATACAGTTTTTATGATAATAGTATAAACATCATCTGTGAATCAACAAATCCTAGATGAGATAGCAAACCTAGACTATAGTTCAATTTCTAAAAGAATACAGGATTCAATAAAAGAAAAAATCACACAGATTGACTCGAAAGGTCTAATTTTTGGTCTCAGTGGCGGTATAGATTCTGCAGTCATTGCTTACTTGTGTGCTGGAGTGATTAAAGAAAGTACAACTGCAATAATAATGCCAGATTCAAAAATTTCCCCAGAAGATGAAACTAATGATGCTCTAAAGATTGTTGATAGTCTAAATCTAAATTATAAATTGATTGATATTAATCAGATACACAAAGAATACTACAAAGTTTTAGAACCAGAAGATAGAGCACTAGGAAATCTCAGAGCGAGAATAAGAAAGAATATTCTATACTATTACGCAAATTCGAAAAATCTGTCAGTCTTAGGTTCTAGTGATAAAAGTGAATATCTTATAGGATATTTTACAAAATTTGGTGACGGTGCTGCAGATGTTTTACCTATCGCATCACTCTATAAGACACAGGTACGTGAATTGGCAAGCTTCTTAGGAATTCCAGAACATATTATTTCAAAAAAGAGTAGTCCTAATCTTTGGCCAAATCATATTGCAGAGTCTGAGATTGGTGCATCATATGAAGAAATTGATGCGATTCTATATTGTGTAAATGATAAACATCTTACAGTCGATGAGACATCATCCAAGACACAAATTGCTTCAGAAACGGTGGATAAAATCTACCAATTATACAAAAAAAGCGAACATAAACGGATAACAGCTGAGATTCTTTAGATAAGAATATGGGAACAATTAAAATTTTTGACACATTATCCAACTCAGAAAAATATCTAGAATTTCAAGATAAAGTTAGAATCTACCTTTGTGGTGTCACAGTTTATGACGATTCTCACATCGGGCATGCAAGAACAATTATAGTTTTTGATGTCTTACGACGGTTCATTGAATCTAAAGGTATCAAAGTTGATTTTATTCAAAATTTTACAGATGTTGACGACAAAATAATAAAAAAAGCAAATGACGCTGAAAGTTCCTGTGAAAGTATAAGCAAAAAATACATCGAAGGTTATTTTGATGATTTTGATAGACTAAACATCAAAAGAGCGACTGAACATCCAAAGGCGACCGAACATATACCAGAAATGCTTAACCTAGTATCAATATTAATAGAAAAAAACATGGCTTATGTTTCAAAAAATGGTGTATACTTTAGAGTCTCAAAGTTTACAGACTATGGAAAATTATCAAAAAAGAGAGTTGAAGATTTAGAAAGTGGTGCAAGGATAGAGATAGATGAATCTAAGGAAAATCCACTAGACTTTGCTTTATGGAAGTTTTCTGATTCTGATCCATCATGGGAAAGCCCATGGGGAAATGGAAGGCCTGGATGGCATATTGAATGTTCAGCAATGAGTATCAAGTATCTTGGGGAGGATTTTGAAATACATGGTGGTGGACGTGATCTAATATTTCCTCACCATGAAAACGAAATTGCACAGTCAGAGTCATTTACTGGTAAACCTTTTGCAAAAATTTGGATGCATGCTGGCATGATTACCATCAATGGTGAAAAAATGTCAAAATCCATTGGAAATGTAAAAACTGTAAGTCATGTGCTGGAATATTGGGGACCAAATATTATCAGATTGTTTTGCCTTTCAGGGCATTATTCGAAACCAATTGATTATACTGAAGAACTTCTAAAAGAGAACCTGATCAAATGGAGACAGTTAGAAACATGCTACTATGAATTACGGTTAGCAGATAACATAAGTGAATCAGAAGATGTTGAAGGATCAGTTTCAGATTCAAAGCAAAGATTTGACAATGCGTTGGAAAACGACTTCAATACATCACTGGCTCTTACAGAATTCTTTAACATGATAAAATTTATCAATGGACTTGCGGCAGATGAAAAAATTACAAAAAAAATGGGCGAGTTCATAATGCCAGTTTTGGAATATATGCTTGATGTGTTAGGTCTGAGTGTGATTAAAGCGACAGATGATGAGATAGAATCTGTGTTTGAATTAATTCAGAAAAGGGAAGATTACAGAAAAAACAAACAATTTGATGAAGCTGATACGATAAGAGATAGAATCTCAAACATGGGAATACATCTGATTGATCATAAGAACAAAACCTTGTGGATGAAGAAAGAAAAAATCAAGGCTGAAATACAGACCTAGAATCAATCAATGATCAGTGTTAAATGAAAGAATGCCATAGTATAATTCCCACGTATATGGCATGACCAGTTTTGTGGAAATGTTGTCTGGAGGCATTTTTGTGTCTCTCAGACCAGTGGGATCATTGTCTATTATTTACTAATTTACTATTTTATTGGTCTAAAACCTTGTTTTTATGGTCTAAAACCTTGTTTTTATGGTC
>CESL01045047.1_pt1 | contig 15952 bp, 15 predicted proteins | sample 531221 | NCBI WGS metagenome assembly CESL01 (sample SAMEA2622197, study PRJEB7988) | marine metagenome | biome: marine biome (ENVO:00000447); feature: mesopelagic zone (ENVO:00000213) & marine oxygen minimum zone (ENVO:01000065); material: "saline water (ENVO:00002010), including plankton...
GATCAGCAATGAAACGAGCTTCGTCTTGTTCGTTGTACCCCGAGTAAACGCGTATTGAGTCCCCATCGCCGGCATCCGTCCAAAGCTCTTTGCCTAGACGATCGACGTTGTGGCCGATCAGTGCATTAGCAGCGGAGAGTATCGTGCCCGTCGACCGATAATTTTGCTCGAGACGTATCACGTCCACCGGGTGAAAATCTTTCGAAAATTGGTGAATATTTTCGACTCGCGCGCCCCGCCAGCCGTAGATGGATTGATCATCATCGCCCACCGCCATGACGCGGCCGGAGGTTCCAGCAAGCACTCTTAACCATGCATATTGAATGGCATTGGTGTCCTGGAATTCATCGACTAACAAATGACCAAATCGGCGGTGGTAATGCGCAAGCAATTCTGGATTTTCGAGCCAGAGTTCGTGGCTCCTGAGTAGAAGTTCCGCAAAATCCACCAGCCCACCCTGCTGACATAAAGCCTCGTAAGACTCATACACTTTCCGATGCGTTATTTCGAAAACGTCATCCGAGGCCGGCACTTGCTTTGCCCGCCGTCCCTCGTCCTTTTGCCCATTAATGAACCAGACTGCCTGGCGTGGCGGCCATTTGTGTTCGTCCAAGTCAAACGTTCGCATCACGCGTTTGACGAGACGCAATTGGTCGTCTGCATCGAGTATCTGGAAATTTTGTGGTAATCCAGCCTCCTGCCAATGCATACGCAACAATCGATGGGCAATACCGTGGAACGTTCCCACCCATAGCGCTCGACCCGAAATATTGAGAAGTGTTTCGGCACGCGAGCGCATTTCGGCCGCGGCTTTATTCGTGAATGTGACCGCCATCACACTCTGTGGCGTCGCACCTTCCGCCGCGACGAGCCACGCGATGCGGTGGACGAGCACACGAGTCTTTCCAGAACCCGCCCCTGCAACGATTAAATGATTTCCTAAAGGGGCTGTTACCGCTTCCCGTTGGCGCTCATTTAATCCATCTAGAATGGTTGATATGTCTTCCAACGGCTCGCTATCTATTCCGAAATAGAATCCAGGTCGACAGCAAAGACTCTCTAATCTGCCACGACTTCAATCTATTCTACTGTGACGGACTTCGCGAGATTTCGAGGTTGGTCAACGTCTGTGCCTCGGAGAACAGCGACATGATAGGCCAGTAGTTGGAGCGGTACGGTATAGAGAATAGGCGCTAGCGTTTCATGGATAGTTGGCAATTCGATAACGGACACCTCTCCATCAGTCGACTCAAATCCAGCAGCTGCATCTGCAAACACAAAGAGGCGGCCGCCTCGCGCTCGTACTTCCTGCAGGTTCGATCGTACCTTCTCCAATAATTCATTGCCGGGTGCGATGGCAACCACCGGCATGTCTTCATCGACAAGGGCTAAGGGCCCATGTTTAAGCTCTCCTGCGGGATAGCCCTCAGCGTGAATATACGTAATTTCTTTTAGCTTCAGCGCACCCTCCAGAGCTACTGGAAATAATGGACCTCTGCCCAAAAATAACGCGTGTGGCCGATCCATAAACTCTTGCGCCAATCGCGAAATAGCCGAGTCCAATTTGAGTACTTCGTCGATCGCCTTGTCGAGTTGCCGAAGCTCTCTCACAAGTTCCGGCTCCCTCGAAGGCGCGCCTCCCTTGCGCCTAGCCAAAAGGATCGTCAATAACAGAAGATCCACGAGTTGCGCGGTAAATGCTTTGGTCGATGCGACACCGATCTCGATCCCCGCGTTCATATCGAATACCAGTTCAGACTCACGCGCCAAGCTACTCGTGGGGACATTGCAAATTGTTATCGTGTGGGCGAAGCCGGCGTCCACAGCGATACGAAGTGCGGCCAACGTGTCTGCCGTTTCACCCGATTGGGACAGCGACACGAAAAGGGACTTCGGCGGAACCACAAGAGATCGGTAACGAAACTCTGATGCGATCTCGACGTTGCAGCTGATCCCTGCGATCTCCTCAATCCAGTAGCGTGCGACACTCGCCGCGTAATAACTGGTTCCGCAACCCACGAGCGTTATTGAATCCGTTTCATCCAGAATGGTTGAAGCTTCGACTCCTAACGCTGCCTCTAACACTCTTTCAGCACCTATTCGGCCTTCAAGCGTGCGTCGTACAACAGAAGCCTGCTCATGAATTTCCTTCTGCATGTGATGTCGATACGCACCCTTATCCGCTTCGTCAGTTCCCGCTTGTATACGAACCGAGGTGCGAATCACCGACTCATCGTCCACGTTCCAAAAGGATAGGGCGTCGGCAGTTATATCGACCAAATCGCCCTCTTCAAGATAGATAAATCGATCCGTTACGGGCCGTAATGCCAGCACATCCGACGCAATGTAGTGCTCACCGATTCCCACTCCAACGACCAAAGGACTCCCTAATCGGGCAGCAACGATTCGGCCGGGCTCATCGCGACACATGACGCCGATCGCGTATGCCCCGTCGAGGCGTTGAACAGCTTCTTTGACAGCTCGCAGAAGATCGTTCGATTCTTCGTAATACGAGTCCACAAGGTGAACGATGACTTCCGAATCTGTTTCGGAAGTGAACTCACGCCCCGTTCCCTTCAGCTCGTCTCGAAGTGACTCGAAATTCTCAATAATGCCATTGTGTACCAAGCAGATGCGGTCGTTGGAAATGTGCGGGTGGGCGTTTTGTTCACTGGGAGCACCGTGAGTTGCCCATCGCGTATGCGCAATCCCGGTGCAGCCGCTCATCGGCTCGCGCTTCACGTCCTCAAGAAGTTCTGCGACCTTACCTAGCGTGCGCCGGCGGTCAATCGACGTGGCTTCACGGGGTTGGATCGCGATACCCGCTGAATCATAGCCACGGTATTCAAGGCGCTGCAGTCCAGCAAGTAGGATTTCGGGAACATCGCGACCTGCCGCCGCACCCACAATGCCACACATAGTCTAGTCGACGTCCTGTTACTTACGCTTAGTCGGCGGTACCCAGCCCTGAATATTGCGTTGTCGTGCCCGACCGACAGCAAGATCCTCTGAGTCCACTTTCGAAGTGATCGTTGATCCAGCAGCGACATACGCTCCCTCATCGATCGTCAATGGCGCCACGAGCGTGCTGTTCGTCCCGACGAATACGCCATCCCCGATGTGCGTCTCGTTCTTATCAACGCCATCGTAGTTACACGTCACCGTCCCCGCTCCTATATTGCACTCCGCGCCAATCGTACTGTCGCCTAAGTACGCCAGATGATTCGCTTTCGTGCCGGCACCAATAATTGCTTTCTTGGTTTCAACAAAGTTCCCGATACGCGCGCCTTCGGCAAGTTCTGTGCCAGGCCGTACGCGCGCGAATGGTCCCAACCGGCAGCGTGATCCAACGATTGCCCCCTCAACCACCGAGTGTGCTTCAACCACAACCCCGTCAGCCAATTCGGAATCCGTTACAACACAACCAGGCCCAATCGATACGTTGTCGCCGATAGCGACTGTCCCTTCGATGACCACGTTGATATCGATAAAACAATCGCGGCCTGCTGTGAGAGTTCCACGCAAGTCCAAACGTGCCGGATCGGCTAGTGTTACGCCAGAAACCATTAGTCGTTCTGCCTCGCGGCGCTGAAAATGACGTTCTACGGCCGCAAGCTGAATGTGATCATTAATCCCCTGGACCTCCTCCGGACATATCGCGTTTACTCCCGTAACTTGTGTTCCTGAAGAGGCCGCAAGGCTGATCACATCTGTTAGATAGTATTCGCCTTGCGAATTGTGTGTTTCTATCGAGGCAAGTAACGGCGCCAACGTCGCGTTTGAGGCCGCCAATATACCCGTATTGACCTCCTGGATCGTTCGCTGCTGCTCCGTGGCATCCTGTTCTTCGATAATCGCGCTGATCCGCCCATCCGCCCCCCGCAGAATTCGGCCCAGACCCTTGGGATCAGACATCTCAACCGTGACGATGCCGATGCCATCGCTCGCAGCTGCGATACATTGCTCGAGCGTCGTTTTCTCTATCAACGGGACATCGCCATAAAGCACTAGCACTGTCGCGGAAGGGTCTACGTTATCCATCGCTTGAATCACGGCGTGTCCGGTGCCTTTTCGCTCGGCCTGGTCCACCCAGGCTACGTCTGGAGCCTCAATCCGTGCTTTTACTTCCGCTCCGCCATGTCCAATCACCACGGTTAACGTGTCTGGACTCAAGTCGCTGGCAACGTTTAGTACATGTTCCAATAGGGGCCGCCCCCCTACGACGTGGAGAACCTTGGGAATAGACGACTGCATGCGAGTGCCCTCGCCAGCCGCCAAAACGATGACTTCAAGCCGCATAAAGGGACTCTCTGCCTTGTGACGCGGTGATTATACGTCCGGAAATGTCGAATATGAGATCTGTATTCGCCGGGACGGTGCCCGACATCTTCAGCGACGACGTTTGCGCAATTCTGCCAGCGTCCTCTCTCTTGCAGTCGCTTCTGCAAGTTGCGACATGGCTCGAGAATAATCGAAGTCTGCGGCGTGTTCGGAGATGTCTCTTTCCGCCTGCTCCTTGGCTTCCGTGGCCGCGGCCTCATCAATGTCATCAGCATGCAGCGCCGTATCCGCAAGTACGGTCACAACACCGGGCTGAACCTCGAGGAATCCACCCGACGCGAAATAAACGTCCTCTTCACCATCTTCGAATTGCAGCCGCACAGGACCAGGTGCAATACCCGTCAAAAGCGGGGTGTGGTTTGGCAAAATACCCAACTCTCCCACCGTCCCTTTGACAGAAATCCTCGTGACTCGGCCGGAGAAAATTTCTTTCTCAGCGCTAACGATGTTGCATTGCATAGTACTTGCCACAGTTCACCCGGCCAGTGTCTTGGCTTTTTCCCTTGCGTCTTCAACCGTGCCAACCATATTGAATGCCTGTTCCGGCAGATCGTCGGCCTCACCGTCGAGAATGGCCTTGAAACTGCGCACTGTGTCTTCTCTCGAAACATAAGCACCGGGATTACCCGTAAACTGCTCAGCGACGAAAAATGCCTGCGAAAAGAATTGCTGCATTTTGCGAGCTCTATAGACCAATGCTTTATCTTCCTCCGAGAGTTCATCCATTCCGAGGATGGCGATGATGTCTTTAAGCTCCTGATATCGTTGTAAAACTTGTTGGGTGCGCTGTGCCGTCTCGTAATGTTCGACGCCAACCACATTTGGATCCAGCTGCCGCGAACTGGAATCAAGGGGATCAACCGCTGGGTAGATCCCTAAGTCTGTGATCGCACGCGAGAGGGTAACCGTCGAGTCGAGGTGTGCAAAGGTAGTGGCCGGCGAAGGGTCCGTTAGATCATCCGCCGGAACGTATATCGCTTGCACCGATGTGATCGATCCCGATCTTGTGGTGGTAATTCGCTCTTGTAGAACCCCCATTTCCTCGGCAAGTGTTGGTTGATAACCCACTGCAGATGGCATTCTTCCTAGAAGAGCCGACACTTCCGTTCCCGCCAACGTGTATCGATATATATTGTCGACAAAGAGCAACACATCACGGCCCTCATCCCGAAACTGCTCGGCCAAAGTCAGCCCTGTTAGACCGACTCTTAGCCGATTACCAGGCGGTTCATTCATTTGACCGAACACCAACGAAATTTTATCTAGTACGCCCGCCTCTTCCATTTCGTAATAAAAATCATTGCCCTCGCGAGTCCGCTCACCAACCCCGGCAAACACCGACAAGCCCGAGTGCTCTACCGCAATATTGCGAATAAGCTCAAGCATCGTGATGGTTTTACCCACCCCTGCTCCCCCGAATAGCCCTACCTTGCCTCCGCGTGCAAACGGGCAGATAAGATCGATCACCTTGATGCCCGTTTCCAGTAACTCGTTTCCGCCCATCTGATCTTCGTATGCGGGTGCTGGCCTATGAATTGGCTTTGATTCGCGCGCGTTGATCGCACCTTTTTCATCAATCGCATTGCCGAGCACGTCCATAATCCGTCCCAGCGTTTCTTCTCCGACCGGCACAGAAATAGGTTGGCCCGTATTCGCAACCTCCAGGCCCCTCGACAACCCCTCCGAGGTTCCCATGGCGATCGCGCGGACTACGCCATCGCCCAATTGCTGCTGCACCTCTAGGGTCAGCCCCGTCGAGCCTACGGTCAGCGCGTCGTAAACGCTTGGCACTTCATCTCGACTAAACTCCACGTCAATGACGGCACCAATGACCTGAACGATTTGACCGCTACTCATAGCCTTCCTCTTTTGCTGATCACGCCGATACTCCTGCCCATGCATCTAATTGATTGTTCGTTATGGTCCATCAAACTGCCGCCGCACCGCCGACAATCTCCGCAATTTCCTGCGTTATCGCGCTTTGGCGGGCGTTGTTGTATATCAAATTGAGTTCTTCGATCACCGTTTCGGCATTTTCTGTCGCGTTTTTCATCGCGATCATCCGTGCTGCTTGTTCACACGCACCATTCTCAACGACCGCCTGGTAGACCTGGGATTCCACGTAGCGACGCACTAATCCTTCAACCAATTCGCGCGCATCCGGCTCATATATGTAGTCCCAAGTGCGCCCTTTCGAGTCATCATCCGACGGCTCCAACGGCAGAAGTTGATTAAACGTGGGGCTTTGGGTCATCGTATTAACAAACTCGTTCGAAAGAATATCCAATCGATCGATCTGTCCATCCTCAAAAGCATCCAACATAACTTTCACGCCACCGAGCAGCGTTTCTAGTTCGGGCGTCTCGCCTACCTCATTGATCGCGGCGACCACATTACCTCCGACCGACCGAAAAAAGGCCGCGGCCTTTTTTCCGACCAATGAGAGATCGAACTCAATGCCATTGGTTTGCTGTTCTTGCATCTGCCGAACCAGCGTTCTAAGCAGATTCGCGTTGAGGCCCCCGCACTGTCCCTTGTCGGAGGTGACAACGATGTAACCAACACGTTTGATTGGTCGTGTCTGCATAAAGACGTGTTTGTATTCAGGGTTCGCATTAGCAAGATGCGCGATGACATCGCGGATTCGATGGGCATACGGCCGCGCTTCATTCATTCGATCCTGGGTCCTTCGCATCTTGCTCGCCGCGACCATTTGCATCGCGCGCGTCACCTTTTGCGTATTTTCAACGCTTCCGATCTTCTTCTTGATTTCTCTACCGACCGCCATCGTTAATCACCGTAGCTGTGAGTCGATTTAAATGTCTCGATCGCCGTCTTCATGTAGTCCACAACGTCGTCGGAATACTCGCCGGTCTCGGTAATCGTGTTCATCCACTCCCCATGTTCTGAGTTCATGTACAGAAGCAAATCTTGTTCAAAGTCGAGCACGCGATCGACGGGTACGTCTTCAAGGAACCCCTCGCTCGCCGCATAAAGAACAAGTCCCATCTCGGATACGGTCATGGGCGAAAACTGCGGTTGTTTCATCAGCTCTTCGACTCTTTCGCCATGCTCTAACTGGCGCCGGGTCGCCTCATCAAGGTCCGACGCAAACTGCGAAAAGGCGGCTAGTTCTCGGTACTGCGCCAGCGCGAGTTTGATACCACCAGAGATTTTCTTGATGAAGGGTACCTGCGCCGAACCGCCCACTCGAGAAACCGAAATGCCTGGGCTCATCGCCGGCCGGGTGCCAGCATTGAATCGATCCAGCTCAAGGAATATTTGACCATCTGTAATCGAAATGACGTTGGTCGGTACGAAGGCGGAGACGTCCCCCGCCTGGGTCTCAATGATTGGAAGCGCGGTCAGAGAGCCGGTCTTTCCGGTAATTTCGCCATTGGTTTCTCTCTCGACATACTCGGCGTTAACTCTCGCCGCCCGCTCAAGCAGTCTTGAATGTAAATAGAAAATATCGCCAGGATACGCTTCACGCCCCGGCGGGCGACGCAATAAGAGAGAAATTTGTCGATACGCCCATGCCTGTTTGGTCAGATCGTCATAAATAATCAGGGCATCTTCGCCCCGGTCACGGAAGAACTCGCCCATACTGCAACCGGAGTATGGCGCGATGTACTGCATCGGTGCTGGGTCCGAAGCGCTTGCCCCAACCACAATGGTGTGTTCCATGGCGCCATGTTCTTCTAGCGTTCTCACCACGTTTGCAATGGTCGACATCTTTTGACCTATTGCTACGTAGATGCATTTGATGCCTTTCCCCTTTTGATTAATGATCGCATCGACGGCGATTGCCGTTTTACCTATTTGGCGATCTCCGATAATCAACTCGCGTTGGCCCCGCCCAATCGGGACCATGGCATCGATACACTTAATGCCCATCTGCACCGGTTGGTCGACTGACTGCCGCGCGATCACACCTGGGGCGACTTTCTCGATCGGTGCCGTGGCTTCGGCATTGAGCGGGCCTTTGCCATCGATCGGATTGCCCAATGAATCAACCACTCGACCCAATAACTCGGCTCCGACCGGAACCTCAAGAATTCGCTGGGTACAGCGAGCTGTAGCACCCTCCGAGAGACTTTTATAGTCGCCAAGAACGACAACTCCCACTGAATCTCGCTCAAGATTCAGCGCCATGCCGTAGAGGCCGCCATCAAACTCAATCATCTCCCCATATTGGGCTTCGGCCAGACCATGAACACGGACGATCCCGTCAGACACACTAACCACCGTCCCCTCGTTTTGCGGTTGCGATGAAATATCGAGGTTTTCGATGCGCGCTTTGATGATGTCGCTAATTTCAGATGGATTTAGTTGCTGCATGTAATGCCCTATGTGTTTACGAACGCGCGAACGCTTCGCCTAATTTCGCCAGCCTGCCCCGCAGTGATCCATCGATCACCGTATCACCGGCGCGGATATGCGCCCCTCCGATGACGGTTTCGTCAACCGTCGTCGTGAGATTAATTTGTTGCTCGAAACGACGTTCCAAGATTTCTTGAAATCGATTTTGTTCCGCGTCCGAGAGAGAGACCGCGGTGGTCACTTCGACATCTAGTGTCCGGGCCTCTTCCGCACGTCTAACTTCGAATTGAGACGTGATCTCGGCCAACAAGGATAGGCGCTTGTTTTCTGCCAACACGTGCACGAATTGCCGGACGGGGTCCGAGAGTTCGTCACGGAACAGCTCAATTAACTTATGCGCCTTTTCTGGTGCGGTCGTCATTGGCAGTGCAATGACGGTTTGAAGGGTTGGATCCTCGCTCGCAAGCGCCAGTAGGTTTAGGCCCCTGGACCACTCTTCGAAACGCCCTTCTGTCTGGGCGATGTCAAAAGCGGCATTCGCGTACGGCCTTGCCAATGTGGCGAGTTCAGCCAACGTTATAGTTCCGACGCCAATTTATCTAATAGCTCGGTATGTTGAGCACGATCGATGCCGGATTCGAGAATGCGCTCGGCACCACTGAGGGCGAGTTCCGCAACTTCAGCTCTCAATGACTCTCTCGCTCGGTTCGCCTCCTGAACAACATCGGCGCGAGCGGTTTCCCGAATTCTCTCGCCCTCGTTCTCTGCATCCTTCTTTGCGTCTTCAATCATGCTCGCCGCTTGAGTGCGAGCCTGATCGACCAGCGCCTGCGCATCAGCCCGCGCATCACGCATGACCTCATCGACCTTAGATGACGCATCTTCGAGGTCCCGGCGAGCTTGCTCAGCGTTCTCAATGCCTTCACTTATGAGCTTCGCTCGCTCATCCATAGCACCAATGAGAAGCGGCCAAATAAACTTGTAGCAGGCCCAAGCAAACACCAAAAACGTGATGCTTTGACCAATTAGTGTCCAGTTGAGGTTCATATTAGCTTCTCGTTAACAAACGCCTTAGCCAAGAACAAACAAGACATAGAGGCCGATCCCCACGCCAATAATCGGTACGGCGTCGACCAATCCCACCACAATGAAAAACTGGGTTCTCAAGTCTCCGAGTAGTTCTGGTTGACGCGCAACGCCTTCCAAGAACTTACCCCCCAATATCCCCATGCCAATGGCGGCGCCAACAGCGCCGAGACCCAACATGAGAGAAACAGCGATGGCAATACCAAGTTCCATTTTGACTCCTTTTTGATTGACTCAATGTGCCTCGTCGTGCGCCGCGGACAGATAGACCACGGTGAGCACGGCGAAAATGTACGCCTGCAGAGTAATAATGAGTACGTGAAATGCTGCCCAGGCAAGATGCAGCACACCACCAAAAATACCTAGCAAACCTCCAACAATATCTGTCGCAATGCCCGCGTACATAAGTGCGATCAGGATGAAAATCATTTCCCCCGCATACATGTTGCCAAAAAGACGAAGCCCTAAGGACAGCGGTTTTGCAAACAGCGTTGGCAGCTCCAACACCAGATTGAGAGGCGCCATGAACTTCGGAAAGGGCTGGAACGCCAGCTCACTCCCGAACCCCCCCAGGCCTTTACATTTGATGCTGTAGTACAGCATGAGGACAAAAATACTGAGCGCCATCGACATCGTGATGTTGGGATCTGTCGAGGGCACAACTTTCATGAAATGCACCCCAAAAAGTGCGGCGAGTTCTGGGATCCAGTCGACTGGAACAAGATCCATCAGGTTCATTAAGAAGACCCACACAAACACCGTGAGCGCCATGGGCGCAATGAGGTCGTTTTTGTGAGTAAAGATCCCGCCCACCATATCGTCAACAAACTCCACCACATACTCGATCGCATTCTGCAGCCCACCCGGAACCCCCGCGGTCGCTCTTCGGGCCACGCTATAAAAGAGCACACAAAAGGCCAGGCCTAAGGCCACCGACCACGCCATGGAGTCGACATTAATCGAATTAAATCCCATCGCCGAGGCTTCCTCGGCGTCGTGCGCAAAACCCCAGGTTCCGTATAACCATTCCTCGTGAATGCGCGCGTTCAGATCAACGGATTCGAGAGTTTCGAGCTCTGGGTGCCTGCCGTACGTGAGATTGGTCAGGTGGTGCTTGATGTATTCCTGAGGATTGTTCGAGGCCATCGTCTATTCCGTTTTCCAACTATGCAGACCAACCATCGGCCCGATGATCTGAACCAGCAATGCCACAGAAAGGGCCGCAAAAAATCCGGCTGGCTCTGGTTCAAACAAGACCAGCGCCAACGCAAGGCAGGCGATGACCAATAAAATTTTCAATATCCCCAGACCGAGAATGATCCCAGCCCGACTGGTCCAACGCATCCTGAACGCGAACCACGCGTTCGGTAACACCACCGATCCTCCACCCAATATTGCGGCCAAACTCTGGTCCGCACCAACGAACAAAAATCCCACCACGATGACGAAAACACTCGCCGCCTGAACGACTAACAACCTCCGTGGCGTGCGTTCATCAGCGAACAAAATCGTTACTCAGCCCGGCCAATGTCGGACGAACTCGATGGGGCTTCCTCCGAAAAAGTTGGGGCTTGCGAGGCGGCGTCATTATACGGATGGGTTCTGCTACGCACCACCCCGACCGGGCATTATTGGCTCAAATTACGACTTCGTTTTTATCGATCACCGACGAAAGTGTCGAAGAATTCCATCCAACTCTTCCACACTGCCATATTGAATCAAGATCTGTCCTCGGCCACCGCCCTTTCGGCTGCTGCGATGACGGATCACGACTGGTGCACCGAGCTTTTCGGACAGCTCCCGTTCGAGGCTTCTCGTGTCTGCGTCTACGCGCCGCGTCGTTTCTTTGGGTCCCGCTAGCATTCGCCGTACCAACGCTTCCGCTTGACGCACTGAGAGCCTCTTTGACGCGATATGCCGAGCCGCCACGTCTTGATCGCCCTGTTCGAGCGGCAGCAATGCTCGCGCATGCCCCATCTCGATTGCCCCATCTTCTAGTAATTGGGCCGCCCGAGGGCCTAAGTTTTGAAGCCGAAGTAAATTTGTAACCGCCGTACGCGATTTCCCTACTGCGTCGGCAACCTCTTGCTGGGTTAAACCAAATTCGTCACGCAATCGACCCAGTGCCCTGGCTTCCTCTAATGGATTTAAGTCTTCCCGCTGAAGATTTTCGATTAGCGCGAGTGCTAGCGCTTGTTGGTCGGTAACCTCGCGGACGACGGCGGGAATTTCCAATAGTCCAGCCTTGACCGAAGCGCGCCACCGTCGTTCCCCCGCAATAATTTCGTAACCCCCCGCGGGTCGTCGTCGCAAGACGATCGGTTGCATCACTCCTTGCGCCTTAATCGACTGTGAAAGCTCCTCGATGCTCGCTTCGTCGATGTGTTTGCGTGGTTGAAATTGGCCCCGATGGATTTGATCAACACCGACGTGACTGAGCGTTTCTTTGGAATCTGATTCGGCCCCAACCTGCATCTGGTCATCGACGCTGGCGTTAAGCAAAGCATCTAGTCCGCGACCCAAACCACGCTTCTTAGCCACCCTGCAACGTATCCTTCTCAGTCCGTCTTCGAATCACTTCCGCCGCCAGGGCCTGGTATGCCAATGCGCCCCGAGAATATGAGTCATAGAGCATCGCGGGGAGGCCATGGCTTGGGGCCTCCGCCAGCCGGACATTGCGGGGAATCACGGTCCTAAATACCTGTTCGCCAAAATGTTCTATCAATTGTTTCGACACTTCGCCAGTTAGGCTATTTCGAGGATCATACATAGTCCGCAATATACCTTCTATTTCCAACGCGCTGTTGCCGTTAGAGCGAACCCCCTCCACGGTTTCAAGAAGATCTGTTAGGCCTTCGAGGGCGTAGTACTCGCATTGCATTGGAATCAATACGCCGTCGGCCGCAAAGAGAGCGTTAAGGGTCAACAGGGTCAACGTCGGGGGACAGTCAATAATGATGTAATCAAGGCCCGCGTCCACGGCCGCAAGTCGATTCGCTAGCCGGTGGCTGCGGTCATCTGCCTGAAGCAAGGCCAGCTCAGCAGCGGTTAGGTCAGTGTTTGCGGGGATTAGACGAAACCCTGCAGATGATTGCCGCCAAGTATCTTCAAGACTCGCCTCACCTAGCAACCAGTGATAATTGCTGTGCTCGAGTTGGTGTTTGTCGACACCGCAACCCATGGTGGCATTTCCTTGGGGATCCATGTCCACTAGCAACGTCCGTGCGCCCGTTTTTTGGAGAGATGCCGATAAGTTGACGCTTGTCGTGGTTTTTCCAACCCCTCCCTTTTGATTGGCGACCGCGATGGTTCGCGTCATGCTGGGTTCTTCGGTTCGAACGCGGAAATCCAGCCTACGATTCCCGGCCGCGTTTCGCAAAGCTCACTGTCGTCAAGCGGGTTCGATATGGGTTTCGACGTCTGCAACAGGAAGCGCCCCCCTCTGTTGAGGAATGGCCGCGCCAACGACCAAGCATTGATCGGATTTGTGACCGCCCTGGCCGTTACGGTACCAAACAAATTCTCTGGCTCATAACTCCGTATGTCTTGAGCAACCACCTCTACGCGAGCAATTCCAAGCTCGTAAACCACCTGTTGGAGGAATCGCGCTTTCTTTTGGCTCCGTTCGACCAATACAACGTCCATTTCCGGGCACCCCAGCGCTAGAACCATCCCGGGAAATCCGCCGCCCGAACCAATGTCGAGCAACCGCGGCCGGCCATCAAGCATGGAGAGAAACGACATGCTGTCCAAAAGGTGCCTCTCCTCCAACCGACCGACGTCGCGTCTCGACACCAGGCCGCACGCCTCATTCCAACGCCGAACCAAAGACAAATAGTCGTCGAGAACATCGCACTGGGCATGGCTTAAGCCCAGGGAAAGCAGCTTCTCTTGGGTTCGGGCGCGCAAGAGTTACCTAGCGTTCGTTCGTTGCCCCCGCTTGGCATGAACCGCTAGCAGCGATATTGCCGCTGGGGTCATTCCTGGAATACGGGAGGCATTGGCTAAGTTTGTCGGTTTCGCGTGTGAAAGTTTTTGTTTTAGCTCATTCGATAAACCTTCGACCACGCCGTAGTCAAAGGTATTAGGCAGCGCCAACTGCTCCTGCTTCTTGGCCCGCTCGATCGATTCATCTTGGCGCCGAATATAGCCATCGTATTTTGCTTCAATTTCCACCTGTTGAAGTAACTCAATCGGGGCGTCGAGCCCTAACGGGCCGCTTAATACACGGGCTGTGATCCCGGGCCGTCGTAACATACTCAACAGCGTCGAGTCCTTTCGAATCTCATCTCCCGTCGCCTGCTTAATGCACCCGGCATAATCAGACCCCACACTAACCATGGTCGCCTTAAGGGTCGACGTAAGTCGGCTTAACTCATCGCGCTTACGTTCAAATCGACTCCACCGATTGTCGTCAATGATTCCAAGATCGCGGCCCATGGGCGTGAGTCTCTGGTCCGCGTTATCCTGGCGAAGGCGCAGCCGATATTCCGCGCGACTCGTAAACATCCGATAAGGTTCGTTGGTCCCCAAAGTCACGAGATCATCGATCAACACACCAATGTACGCGTCATGTCTTGCAAGCGTCCACAACGAAAGCCCAGCCACCTTTCGTGCTGCATTCACTCCAGCGACAAGGCCCTGGGCCGCCGCCTCCTCATACCCCGTGGTGCCATTAATTTGCCCCGCGAAAAAAAGGCCCTCAACACTTCCTGTCTCAAGCGAGTGGTTGAGGTCGCGGGGGTCAAAAAAATCATACTCGACCGCGTATCCCGGTCGCGTGATATGGGCTTCCTCAAACCCCTCAATCGTGTGAAGTGCGGCGATCTGTACGTCGAAGGGCAGGCTCGTTGAAATACCGTTGGGGTACAACTCATTCGTATTGAGGCCTTCCGGTTCCACAAAAATTTGATGCTGGTCACGCTCCGCAAATCGGACCACCTTGTCTTCGATCGACGGGCAGTAACGGGGCCCGACCCCCTCAATGGCCCCGGAATACATGGGTGAGCGATCGAGCCCCGCCCGAATAATTTCATGTGTCTTCGAATTGGTGTGCGTGATATGGCAACACGTTTGACGGGGATGGTCGTCTGGTGTGGATAAAAACGACATGGCGGGACGCGGCTCGTCGCCTTTTTGTACTTCCATTCGCTCAAAATCCACGCTCCCGCCATCAACCCTCGGCGGCGTTCCTGTTTTAAGGCGATCGACTCGAAACGGTAACGCTCGGAGTTTCTCGGCTAGCGGGCCCGACGCCGCGTCCCCAGCGCGACCCCCAGGTTGACTTTCCTGGCCGATGAACAAGCGCCCGCCCAAAAACGTGCCGGTGGTGAGCACCACCGCCGCTGCGCTAAACGCCAGACCCATCTGGGTCACCACCCCGGCAATGACGCCATCGTTGATGACAAGGTCCACGACCGTTTGTTGAAAGACGCGTAAATTAGGTGCCGCTTCCACCATGCGCCGAATGGCATTGCGGTAGAGGACGCGGTCAGTTTGCGCCCGGGTCGCTCTAACCGCGGGCCCCTTGCGACCATTTAATACCCTAAATTGGATGCCGGCTTGATCCGTAGCAAGCGCCATCGCACCACCCAGCGCATCGATTTCTTTCACCAGATGACTCTTACCAATGCCCCCAATCGCAGGATTGCACGACATTTGCCCAAGCGTCTCGATGCTTTGCGTTAGTAGCAAGGTCGACGCACCACTGCGCGCGGACGCGAGGGCCGCCTCCGTCCCTGCATGACCGCCGCCAATAACTATGACGTCATATGTGTGAGGGTGTTGCATTAGGATCTACCAACCGGGCGCGTATCGTAGCCGATTTTCCTACCATTGCGGAGCAATCTCGTGGGCACGTTATTTGCCAATACAAAACGCCGCGAAAATTTCGCCGAGCAGCTCATCAGTCGACGTGACGCCAACAATTTCGCCCAATGCGTGCTGTGTGGCTCGCAATGCCTCGGCGGCCAACTCGGCTCGCCCCGCCCTAATTTCGGCTAGGGCTTCATAATTCGATGCGCGCGCAGCTTCCAAGGCAACGAGGTGGCGTCGTCGTCCTAGAAAGGCGCCCTCGCCCCCCTCAAACCCGACAAGGCCCTTGATTGCGCTCTTGAGCTCGTCAAGCCCGCGCCCGGTCAACGCGGACAGACGGACGTCACGATCGTCGATGCACCCCGCCACCCTGCCGGTAAGATCGCAT
>CESL01048179.1_pt1 | contig 15777 bp, 16 predicted proteins | sample 531221 | NCBI WGS metagenome assembly CESL01 (sample SAMEA2622197, study PRJEB7988) | marine metagenome | biome: marine biome (ENVO:00000447); feature: mesopelagic zone (ENVO:00000213) & marine oxygen minimum zone (ENVO:01000065); material: "saline water (ENVO:00002010), including plankton...
AAAATCTAGGAAGGGGAATGGGTAATAATCCGGTAAAAATTTTATTTTTTTTTACTGTCCTAGTAGTCTTATTTTCGAGCTGTGGACAGAAGGGACCTCTAAAGATTCCTGGACACACTAATACGGAGCAATTTCAGGATGGGCTTTAAAGAAGTTAATAGCAGTCTTTGTGTAGAAGGCGTGCCTTTGTCGGATATAGCTAAAGATTATGGAACTCCAACATATGTTTACTCTACAGAATCTCTAAAAAAAAATTTCAATGCCTACTTTTCCTCGGTAAGAGAAAGAGACAAGGTATGTTTCTCTGTAAAGTCTAATTCAAATATACATATACTTGAGCTTATGAAGAACCTTGGCTCTGGTTTTGATGTGGTTTCTGGGGGTGAATTAAAAAAATGTCTTATTGTGGGGGCAAAACCAGAGAATATAGTTTTTTCAGGCGTAGGTAAATCCTTAGATGATATAGAGCTTGCATTAGAAAATAATATTTATTCAATCAACGTTGAATCTGAGAAAGAACTTGAGAGAATAATCACATTGGCCCGGGCAAATGGCAAAAAAGCAAATTGCTCTATAAGGATAAATCCAGATATTTTTTTAAAATCACACAAATATATAAGAACAGGTCACAAAGCTTCAAAATTTGGGCTTTCTAAAACTTCAACTTTAAAAGCTATTGAAAGGGCTCTCAACTCTGGTCAAATTAATCTAATTGGATTAGCTTCTCATATTGGTTCTCAAATAAGAAATAAGGCTTTAGTTTTCAAAAACTTAAATAATTTAATTGAAATATTTGGCGAATTAAAGGATCGAGGAATTTCTTTAGAGATGATAGATATAGGAGGGGGACTGCCAATTCCTTATAATAAAAATGACCCGAAGATTCAGGTTTCTGGGCTACTTAAAGAAGTTATAAGCAAAGTAAGTGAATTGGATATAAATCTTGTATTTGAACCTGGCAGAAGTATTTCAGGAAATGCTGGAATTTTATTAACTAGAGTGGAATATTTAAAAAAAACTTCAACTAGAAACTTTGCAATATTAGATGCTGGAATGAATGATTTCTTGAGACCCTCCCTTTATGATGCCTGGCATAATATTTCTAATATAGAGGCTAGCAAAGAATTAGCAGCTAACTACTATCTTGTGGGGCCAGTTTGTGAGAGTGCAGATACTTTAGGGGAAGAAAGGCTTTTATCTCTTGATGAAGATTCGATTTTAGCTATTCACGATTCAGGTGCATATGGTCATGTTATGTCTTCAAATTACAATAGCAGGACAAGACCTTCAGAGGTGTTAGTTGAAGATTGTGAAATAAAACTTATCAGAAGAAGGGAAAGTTTTGAAGATTTAATTTCCCAAGAAACTAACTTGTAATTTTTATGGAATTTATAGCTCACAAATTCTCTGGACTGGGTAACGAAATACTTATAATAGATTTTTTGTCTCAAAATGGGGAGATTCATGAAGAAGATGTTATAAAAATCTCAAAAAAAAATAACATAAATTTTGATCAACTAATTACAATCCTTCCTCCTACAAATCCAATTACAGATCTAAAAGTAGACATTTTTAATCGAGATGGTTCTATGGCAGAAAATTGTGTAAATGGAGCAAGGTGCCTTGCTAAATATGTTAAAGATAATGGTCTGCTTACTAAAAAATTTTTTTTAGTTGAGACAAGTGGGGGTGAGTGGAAAATAAGTTCTAGAAAAAAAAAGGAATATTCTGTTGAATTAAGCTCTGTGAATATTTCAAATGACAATGATTCATTCTCTACCAAAAAAAATAAAGTTAAATTGAAATTAGAAGAGGAAATCATTGACCTTAATTTGATAAGCCTAGGAAATCCACATGCAGTAGTTTTTCTTAAAAATATAAAAGAAGCTCCTTTAGATTCCTGGGGGAAAAGCTTACAAAAAAATACCTTATTTCCCAATGGGATAAATCTAGGAATAGCAAAAATTATCTCTCCAAAAGAATTAAATCTTAGGGTCTATGAGCGCGGTGTTGGTGAGACAGAATCGTGCGGAAGTGGAGCCTGTGCTGCTGTTATTTCGGGCTATAATGAGAAAGTTCTTCAAAATAGAGTAAAGGTAAATTTTAAACAAGGAAGCATAAATATAAATTATGACAAAGATCTAAATGTTCTAGAGGCAAGTGGTGGGGCAGAATTTATAAATAAACTTAGGTTGAAAGCATGAGATCTCGTAAAAAAAATTCTATTTCAGAAAAAGAAGTTGCAGAATTTCTGCTTTCTAATCCAGATTTTCTATCAAATAACCCCGAAGTACTCAACAATATCCAGATTATTCATGAATCCGGAGCGGCAGTTTCATTAATTCAAAAACAAGTTGAGGTATTGAGGGCCAATTACAATGAAACCAACACCAACCTTATTAGGTTCCTACAAATAGCGCAGAGTAATGAAAAAATATTTAAAAAAACAAAAGATCTAGTCTTAAAAATATTAGATAGCTCAAATATAACGGAATTAGTAGAAATAATTGAAAAAACTTTTAAAGAAAGCTTTGAGGCATCACAAAGTAGAGTCTTATTTTTTAATGAAATAAATTTAGCCTTGCCGAGAGGAAGGGTAAAAAAACCAAATCAAGCTACTCAGATGTTAGGGAGTCTCATGAAACCGCATCAAATATATTGCGGTGAGCTTAATGAAAAGGTTTCAGAATTTATTTTTGATAAAAAAACAAAAGTACAAGAGGTCGTTCTAGCGCCTTTAAAAAGCAATACTTCAGCTGGCCTTTTGGTTTTAGGATCGGATGTTAGGGGAAAATATGACAATAGTAAGGACACCCTATTTTTAGACTTTATTTCTGAGGTGGTCAGTAAAGTTGTTGATCGACTTGATGCTTAGATGCTTAAAAAAGATTTAGATAAATTTATAGAAAACCTTAAAGTAGTTAAGCATTTTTCTAGTCACACTCTTGTTAGTTATCAAAGAGATTTAGATAAACTTAAATCTTTTCTAGAGAGAGGAAAGAAGAAAAGTTGGAAAAGCATATATGAGTCAGATATAAGAGATTTTATAAATAACGAAAGAAGGAAAGACCTTAGTCCAAGAACATTGCAAAGAACTTTATCCTCGATAAGAAGCTTCTTTAATTATCTAATAGACGAAGACCTAATAAACATCAATCCAGCAGTTGGTCTCATAACCCCAAAAGCTCCCAAAGTCCTTCCAAAAGCAATTGATGCAGACTTAGTTAAAAGACTTTTAGATTTTAAACCCGAAGGACCGCTTGAAGTCCGAGATAAGGCCATTGCAGAAATGTTTTACTCTTCAGGGTTGAGGTTGGCTGAATTATGTCAACTTAATCTAAATGATATTTCAATTAAAGATAGAAGTTGCAGGGTATTTGGCAAAGGAAGAAAAACTCGCGACCTTCCTGTTGGAAGAAAGGCTATAGAGGCTATTAGAGATTGGCTTATACATAGAGATAAAATCTGTTTGCCCAATCAAGAGGCCCTATTTTTAAATAATAGAGGCAAAAGAATCTCGAAACGATCAGTACAATTAAGGCTTGAAAGGCTTAGCAAAAAAAGAGGGCTTCCTTCGGTTCATCCCCATATGCTGAGACATTCATTTGCTAGCCATATACTTGAATCAAGTGGTGATTTAAGGGCTGTCCAGGAAATGTTGGGCCACACTGATATTAGTAGTACTCAAATTTACACAAAGTTAGATTTTCAACATTTGTCTAAAGTCTATGATGCTTCTCATCCCAGAGCTAAAAAAACCAAAAAAGTTTATGATAATTAAAGCCATCTCTTTTGATCTAGACGATACGCTTTGGCCTCTATTACCAGTAATTATTAAAGCTGAGCAAAAAACTAATGCATGGCTAAAAAAAAATTATCCGGCTGCTTCAAGGCTTATGCAGTCTGACAGTATGTTAAAAATAAGAAATAGGCTGATAAGAGAAAACCCAAAACTAGTTTATCAATTATCGAATCTTAGAAGCTATACGCTGTCTGAGCTGGGCCTCGAAGCGGGTTTTAGCAAAGAAGAGTCTGAAAAGATGGCAAAGGATTCTTTTGAAATTTTCTTTGAAGAAAGAAATAAAGTATCTCTATATGATGGCGCAGAAGAGACCTTAAAGGCTTTAAAAGATAAATTTATCTTAGGTGTCATTACAAATGGAAATGCTGATTTAAAAAAAATTGGACTTGATCATATATTCAAAATTACCTTATCTGCTTCAGATGTAAATGCAGGTAAACCAGATCCCAAGATTTTTGAAGCTTTTATAGAAAAAACTGGATTTAGACCTCAAGAAATTTGCCATGTAGGAGATCACCCAAAAAATGATATAGAAGGCGCACTAAATGCAGGAATGAAAGCTATTTGGTTTAATGAAAAAAAAATAGATAATCCATTTGAAAGATCTTCAGTTATAGAAATAAATTCATGGAAAGAACTAGAGCCAGAAATAATTAGACTTACTTAAATTCACTAAGAATATCTCCTGTTAGAAGATTAAAGATTGTCTTCAGTCAAATATCTTTCCTGGATTTAGAATATTTTTTGGATCTAGACTTTTTTTAAGGTGCCTCATTAACTTTAGCTCTTCATCAGTGCGCGATATATTTAAGTAATCTTTCTTCTCTAACCCTATTCCATGTTCTGCAGAAATAGAGCCCCTTATGGATCTTAGGGGTTCATATACACATTCTTCCATTTTGCGAATAGAATTTACATCTCCAGATCCAACTGCAGTTATGATATGTAAATTTCCATCAGCTAAATGTCCAAAAACGATACAGTGAAAGTCTTTCCAGTAACTAGACATCTTAGAACGCACTTCTTCAAGATAACTTTCCATGGTATTTATTGGCAGGCTAACATCAAAGATTTTAAATGGACCTAATTGAAATTGTTGCTCAACATCATCTCTTATTGCCCAAATTTTCAGTCTATCTGTCTCGCTTTGGGCTATTACTGCATCTTCTATTATTTTTTCTTGAAGGGCTTTCTCAAGAAGGGAACTAAAATGAAGTGAGTCTTTTTTTTGGTCAGATCCACAATATTCTACTAGTACATAAAAATTGTATTTTTGTTCTATTGGCGGAGGGTTTAAAGCTGGAGGAGTAGTTGTTAATAAATAAAAATCTTTCCACATAACTTCATAAGCAGTTAAGTTCCCCCCCAGACCTGAATCAACGTGTTTTAAAAGAGAAGAAACTTGATTAAAAGAATTTGTAGAAACTAAAGCTGTATTTTGACTAAGGGGCTTCTCCTGTAATCTAACTACAACCCTTGCGACTATTCCTAAAGTTCCTTCTGTCCCTATAAAAATATGCTTAAGGTCATATCCAGCATTATTTTTCAACATTTTGTTCATAGACGAAATAATCGTTCCATCTGCTAAGACAACTTCCAATCCCAGAACTAATTCTCGAGTCATCCCATAACGTACCACTCTATTTCCCCCAGCGTTGGTAGCTACATTGCCCCCAATGGTACACGAACCTCTTGCCCCCAAGTCTAAAGGGAAAAACATACCTTGATTTTCTGCTTCTTCTTGTATTAATTGAAGCTTCACGCCTGATTGGGTAGTTAAGGTTCTTCCAACTGAATCTATTTCTTCAATCTTGTTCATTCTTTCTGAAGATATAACAATTTCACCTTCTTTGGTTATGGCAGACTGTACCAGACCTGTGAGCCCTCCATGTGGAACTACGGGTTGATTGGACTCATGACAAAGCTTTAAAATTTTTGATAGCTCTTGAGTATTTTCAGGTCTTACAAGTACCTTAGCCTTAATATTATCTTCAATCCAAATGCCTGCCTTTCTCTCTGAAACATCTGAGTCAATTAAAATGCCCTTCTTTCCTACAATATTTGAAATTTCAGAAATAAGAATTTTATCTACCATTTCTCTGCGTGGGGTCTAATTTCTACATCAAATGTCCATGCTGATTTTTTTTGATTAACTAAATGCCATGCCTCTTCAGCTATAGCATTTGGTTGTATAAAAAAATCATCTGGTTTTTCAGACCATATCTCTCTTGTCCACCCTAAATCAATTACTGCATCAATAAGTATATAGGCAACATGTATTCCCCTGGGTCCAAGCTCTCTTGCCATAGACTCTGCCAATATTCTCTGCGCAGCCTTTGTGGGAGCGGTATTAGCAAACCAAGCCTTTCCTCTTCTGGCGGAGGTATTACCGGTAACAATTATTGAACCTGAACCTCGAGCAATCATTTCTTTGGCAAAACCTCTAACTAAATACAAAAGGCCCATAGTATTTATTTCAAAATTCTTCAATAAATCTTTTGTTTTTATTTCTAGGAAGTTTCCCCTACTTCCCCTAACAGCATTATGTATTAGGACATCTGGTATTCCTTCTTCTGATTTAATCTGGTTTATGGTTTGCTCCATATCAATCTCATTTGAAACATCACAGGGAAAACTCCTGCTATTTGGAACAATTTTTTCTAACTCAGATAGTCGTTCTTTAGATCTAGATAACATAAGGGTTCTGTAATCACCTTTTGAAAATCTTTTTACCATTGAGGTACCTGTTCCGGGTCCTACTCCTGTCACTAAACAAATCCTTTTACTCATAAGAAAAGACTAACACTAGTTGAGGGGTAAATTCTATATAATTTATCAAGGGCTAGTAGTTCAATTTGGATAGAACGTCTGCCTCCGGAGCAGAAGGTTGCAGGTTCAAATCCTGCCTAGCCCACCATTAAATTGACATAACTGATTATTGCCATATATTCTTTATCTAATCGAGGGTTTTATTTATGTATAACGATATTGTCATTAAAAACGGAAAGATAGTTAATGGAACGGGAAAAGTACCTTTTTTTGGAGATATAGCTATTAAAAATAATGCTATTTCAGAAATTGGAGAAGTTAATTCAAAGGCGAAAAGACAAATAGATGCTGAAGGACTGGTTGTAAGTCCTGGATTTGTAGATATCCATACTCATCTAGACGCTCAAATAGGGTGGGATCCAGAACTAAAACCTGTAAGTCATCACGGTGTCACTTCGGTACTTATGGGAAACTGTGGAGTTACTTTTGCTCCATGTAAACCTGAAGATAGAGAGCTTATAGCACACATGATGCAAACCGTAGAAGACATTCCTAAGGATGCGATTCTTGGCGGACTACCTTGGGACTGGGAGAGCTATGGAGGATATTTAAATTCTATAGAGAAACTAAACCTTGGCATTAATGTTGCGGGAATGGTTGGTCATACTGCGATTAGATATTATGTTATGGGTGAAAGATCTGTAGAAGAATTTGCTACTGATGAGGAAATTCAACAAATGTCAGATATTGTTGGAGCATCTATAGATGAGGGAGCTGTAGGATTTTCTACCAACAGATACCCTCCTCACGTTGGTCCTGATGGAAGACCCATACCGGGGACTTATGCTGAAGCCAAGGAGCTCATAGAGATCGCTAAGGTTGTGGGACAAAAGAAAGGTCTTATGCAGAATGTGTTGGATTTTGGCGGACAACCAGAATTCTCTGTTAAGCTTCTTAAAGACCTGGCTACTACCTCAGGCGATAGAATCCTTTTCAGTATAGGAACAGGGCCAGATCTTCAATCGGGTAAGAGGGTTTGCAATCTCTTAGAAGAATTATGCAAAGATGGTCGAGATATTACTGGTATATCCCAACCCAGATCTTCTGGTTTCATGTTTGGTCTTCAGTCTAGCCTACCTTTTCCAGGAGAGACTTGGGAAAAAATAAGACAAATGGATCTTAAAGGAAGGCTTGTATCTATAAGGGATGGGAAAACTCGTAATATGTTGATAAAAGAGGCAGCTGATGGTAAAGAATCTCTTCCTTATAATCAGGTTTTTTGGCTAGGAAATGGTGAATCTCCAAATTATGCGGCGGGAAGAGAAATGTGTGCAGCTGAGTTAGCTAAGAAAAATAATGAACATCCTGCTGAAACTTTCTTAAGATTATCAGATGAATCTGATGGTAAAACACTCTTTAACTATCGGATGTTTAACCAAAACCTGGAAGCTGCAGGAGAAATGTTCTTAAGTGACAGAATATTTCCAGGTCTAGGAGATGCAGGTGCTCACGTTTCACAAATATGTGATGCGGGGTGGGCTACTTTTGTCCTTTCTCACTGGGTTAGAGAAACAGGCTTATATAGCTTGGAAGAAGGAGTAAGAAGAATAACCTCTGCTCCTGCAAGAATTATTGGTCTAAAGGATAGAGGTACCCTTGAGGTTGGTAAAAAAGCAGACTTAAATATATTCGACTCTGATAAAGTAGCGGAACTGCAACCAGAAATAGTACATGATTTTCCTGGTGGAGCACCAAGATACATTCAGGGCTCAATAGGTTACAAAGCAACTATAGTTAACGGAAAGATAAATTTTATCGACGGTGAGTTAACTGGGGCTGCTAATGGAGAAGTTTTGAGACATTTAGCTTAGTAAAATAGAGAGGTTTAATTATGGAAGTAAAGAATGCAGTTATGCCTAATGATCAGCAAATGGCTGGTTTTCTTGAAGAGGGTGAAGATAAACCAATTTTTATGGTTAATCTACTTAAGTTTAAAGAAAAGGCGGTATACCCTGATAAAAGAGAAACTGATCTAACTGGCGAACAAGCTTATGCTATATACGGTCAGGAGATAGGGAAACAACTAGAAAAGGTAGGTGCAAAGACTGTCTTTAGTGGAAAAGTATCGCGACTTATGTTGGGAAAAGTAGAAGATCTTTGGGATCAGGTGGCAATTGCTAGATATCCAAACCGAAAAGCTATGTTAGACATGATATCGGACCCAGAATATATAAAAAGCGCTCAACATCGGGTAGCAGGTCTTGAAGGCCAGCTTAATATAGAGACCAATTCTACTGCAGGCTTTTAAAGACTTATTTTTCTATAAACTTAACCCATACATCCAGGGGTTCTCTTTCTGTAATGAGATCGTTTATTTTAGCCTTTTCGTCTTTATAACCAATGGCCATTCCACAAAAAAGCATTAGCTCTTCATCTGCTTCCACAAATTTTGAAACACTTTGCGGTTTCATTGCCCATGCCTCTTGGGGGCATGTATCCAGTCCCTCTTCTCGTGCCAATAACATAAAGGTTTGCAGAAACATTCCCAAATCAGACCACTGAGGTGGTCCCATCTGTCTATCAACAAAACAGAAAAATGCTGCTGGTGCTCCAAAAAATTCAAAATTTTTACTTAATTGTTTATACCTACCTTCTTTATCTTCTCTACTTATCCCCAATAGAGCATACAAATCTTCACCCACTTTATATCTTGAGGAGCGATAAGGTTCTTTTAAATTTTCAGGATATACTGCATAAGAGGGTACCTCTTGATCAGTCCAGTTCTTTTGAAAATCTAAAAAAGATTTCATTGTCTCGTTGTTAATAACAAACACCCTCCATGGTTGTAAGTTTCCTCCAGATGCTGCTCTAGAAGATTTCTTCAATAAAGATTTTATTAGTTCATTTCTAACTGGCTTCTTTAAAAAAGCTCTTGTAGTTTTTCTAGAAAGTACTGCTTCTGAAACTTTCATAAGAGGAGGTTAAATATTATCTGCCTAATTCTTTATTAGCTTTTTCTTTAGCCCACTTATAGTTAGCTTTACCATTCGGGGCTCTCATTACTTTGTCAACAAACAAAACCTGTTTTGGGAGCTTATAACCAGCTAAATGCTGTCTTGTATAAGAAATTAAATCTTGTTCTGATATTTCATCATCGCCTTTGTAAGAGGCCAGGGCGACTACCCTTTGACCAAACTTTGAGTCTTCTACTCCCACAACTAAACAGTCATATATGTTGGTGTGTCTTTTTACCGCTTCTTCTACTTCTTCAGGATAAACTTTCTCACCAGCAGTATTAATACAGTTACTTCCCCTTCCTAATAAAGTAATAGTTCCATCAGATTCGACTAAAGCGTAATCACCAGGAAAACTATAACGGACTCCATCTACCTCCTTAAAGGTTGCAGCGGACTTCTTGGGATCCTTATAGTAACCTAAGGGAACGAGGCCACTGGTACCTATTTTTCCCATCTCTCCAGAACCTGGTTCAACATGCCTACCATCATCGGTTATTACTATGACCCCTGGATTGATAGAAAATTTTGCAGTTGCAGCTGGAGCTTCTCTAGTAGAAATTGAGGCTCCCATGCCACCTTCTGTTGATCCCATGGCATCTATTAAAACCATATCGTGATGTTCCAAAAGACCTTTTTTAACTTCTGCGCTCCACATAACTCCACTAGAAATCATCATATTTACACTGGAGATTTTATAAGGCTTATCGTTTTCCTTAGCGGCATCCAATGAATCCATAAGAGGTTTAGCAAAAGCATCTCCAACAATTACTATTGAGGAGGCTTTAGTTCTTTCTACTTCTTTCCAAAGTAAATCTGGATCGAAACCTAGTTGAGGAATAGTAACTACACTTCCCCCAGTCAGTAAGGGTAAATAAGCACCCAACCACATTCCCGTTCCGTGCATTAAAGGGCATGCCACCATACTAACTGGTAAATTATTATCCTTAGACAGTTGCAAAATATTTTCAGGCAAGGAATCAAAATCTTCTGGTACAGGAAACCCCATTCCTAAAAGCGTTTTAAACATCGATTGTATGAATGACCCGTGTTGATACATGACCCCTTTTGGCATCCCGGTAGTTCCGCCTGTATATAGCATATAAATGTTATCGTCTGATCTTTCAATCCTCTCCATAGGATCGTTAGATCTTATTGCGCTTTCGTAATCAATCCCTACCTTTTTCGAGGAATCTGTTGAATCTTCTACTTGAATAAATAATTTAACCTTTGGAAGTTTGTCTTTTATAGAGGAGATTTGATCTGTATAACATCCTTGGAAAAAAATCGCCTCTGCATCTGCATTGTCTAAAAGATAGACTAATTCATCTTCCTTATAGCGGTAATTAACGTTAATAGGCACTCCTTTTATTTTAAAAATACTATATTGAGCTTCCAGATATTCATTGGAATTATGAAGATAAAGCCCTACCTTAGAATTGTCACCTAAACCATGCTCAGTCAAAACACTAGCTAAACACGCGGCCCTTAGATCATACTCCTTCCAAGATCTGGTAATGCCACCACATATTAATGCAGGTTTTTCTGGAATAAGATCTGAGGTCCTTTCCCACAAAGTTGCAAATTGTGTTTCCATATACGCCCCTTCTATTTATTTTATTTTGGTATCCAACTTCCGTGGGCACCGTAAGGTATCCTCTGAGGAGAATATATTTCTGCCACAGGGGGTGATTCAAAATCTTGAGAGTCAATAATTAACAATTTTGATTTTGCCTCCTCCTCTTCATAAGCTAACCCCAACACCCAACCATCATCTTCGCCAGAATCTTCTGATTTTGGCACAAATACAGGCTCTCCACCTGTTACATTTTTTCCTAAATCATGAGTTAATCTTTTTTTATTGACTAAATCATATTTAAGTAGGTGCCTTCCCATTGTTAGTGATTCAGCCTGGGTCTCCAGGGTCATGCAATATCCGTAGTCTGTCCTCAGTCCCATTTTTCGTTCATCTACCCGCGGAAAATCACAAGGTGCATCGTCTACCTGTTCCTCTGTGACTGCTCCCAAGTCTAAATCTATAGTCCATTTCCACAATCTCCCTATAGTTGTATCCCCACCATAAATCTCTTGAAAACCACCAACCATAGCTTCTTTTTGCTTACAAACATAAAGTATTATTTTGTTGCCTTCTTCATAAGAATTTAGAGGGTGAAAAACATAACAGGGCTCTATCTCAAACCACTTAATATCTTTATTAGCTCCGTCTCTTGGCATCACACCCAGCCTGGCTCCACACTCTGGCTTAAAGCCAAAGGGGGAACCGGTTTCAGCTGCTAAATTCATGTCTGATACTATAGGAAGGTCCATAAAAACAACAAAATTTTCAGTAACATTCCAATCGTGCATCATAACTGGCCTCGGTAGTTCTATGGGTTCGGTTTGGACTAATTCTCCCTTTGCATTAACACGATAATAGGTTAAGTAGGGCTCGGACATCATGGAATAAGAAAAGAATAGAAGCTCGCCAGTCTTGGGGCAGACTCTGGGGTGAGCGGTCATTGCACCTTTAAGCTTGCCTGAAAAGTCATGCACTCCCCTTGTCTCCAATTCTTCGTCTACTTCCCAAGGCAAATGTGCCTCTTCCAAAGCCAAGAATTTTCCTGCATGTTTTATAATATGGGTGTTTGCTGGTGAAGCGCTTAAATCACCAATAGAACTCATAATGTCTAAATCCTTTTCGTAATAAGGAGTTTTTACATATCTGTTTTTATAACTTACCTTGCCATCTTCAAACTTAAATCCATGAAGCATTCCATTGCCGAAAAACCAATGATCACTGTAACCAGACCTGGGGTTCATTCCATTTCTCACATAAAGTCCATTCAGGCCCTCTGGTATCTTGCCTTTAATAGTAAGTTCTGAAGCATTTACCTCTTTTTTTACTGGTGCCCAATTGCCCTGTAAATGCCAGGCATTCCTATCAACAGTTGTGCTATCAAATAAACTTTGTTTCATCTTATCTCCCCAATCACCTTTTTGAGGTATTAGTTATAACAAAATTAAAATTTAACGCCAATAGATAAATTAATAATCTATCTTATCTTCTACTGCTTTTCCCTTTTTAGGAATTAAAGCAGACCTTAAATAAGAGGCAACAATGGTACCATCTTGGTTCTTTCCAATTGTTTTAACAGTAACAATGCCATCGTCAGGCCTAGATTTTGACTCTCTTTTTTCCTTAACTTCGGATTCGGCATATAAAGTGTCACCAACAAATAAAGGGTGAGGTAAGGCAATGTCTGTCCACCCCAAGTTTGCTATAGCTTTTTGACTAACATCACTCACGCTCATGCCTACCATTAGGGCTATAGTAAATGGGCTATTTACAAGAGTTTTCCCAAACTCAGTACCCTTCCCAAATTCTTTATCAAAATGAATTGGGTGCTGGTTCATAGTAAGCAAAGTAAACCAGGTGTTATCTGATTGAGTAATTGTTCTCCCTGGTCTATGTTCGTAAATATCACCAATTTTAAAATCTTCATAATAACGCCCAAAAGTTTCTCTATATCTTCCGGGTTCTACTTCTTTTGTGTTTTTTACCACATCTACTCCATAACTTACTTTAACTTTTTTGAGCAAGACCAGCTAAGATTAACCTTTTCTTCATAAGCCTCACAACTGCTTCGTCAATCATTTTACCATCTACCGAGATTGCCCCTCCTTCTGAGATGGAAAAAGCTTTAATAATTTTTTTTGCTTCTTGAATTTCATTTTCTGAAGGTAAAAAACTATTTTTAATTACTGCTGCCTGTCTTGGATGGATAGCAAATTTACTATTAAAGCCTATGGCTTTGGCTCTTAAACTCTCTTCTTCCAGCCGGATTAAATTATCTATTTGTATATAAGGACTATCAATTGTAAATAAGCCGTATTTGCTAGCCTGAAGTATTATAGTGGATCTTGCAGTGAGCAAAGAATCCCAGCTCGTATCAGACCCCAGCTCAGCAGCCAGATCTACACCACCTAAAGCCAACCCTATTACTCTTCTGTCTTCGATTAATAATGAAATATTTTGTAATGACGAAGGCGTTTCTATTAAGAGAACTATGTTTATAGATTCTGGAATGAGTGAAAGTTCAGAGGAACTTTCTATTTTAGGTATCAAAAATCCTAAAAAGTTATCATTTGTTTTTTTAGCTAAATAAAGGTCTTTTGGTCCGTCTTCCGAGGTTAGTGGATTTATTCTTATTAGATAGGGCTTGTTAATAATAGTTGAGATTAAGAAATCATCCAGCTCTTTTCTTGCTGTACTTTTTTCTTTAGCGGGAACTGAGTCTTCTAAATCAATTATCAACCCATCTGCATCTGAGGATTCTGCCTTTTCAATCCAATCAAGCTTGTTGCCGGGAACAAAAAGAGGACAAACAGGAAAAGATATCAAATTTACACCTAGTCAGACTTAGTTAAATATCTTTTTTCTTTTTTAATTAAGAAATCCACCACATCTAAAAGTTTTTCTGTGCCCAACTCCCTTGTGGCGGAAACTTTATACTTGCCATTTACTATTAAAGTGGGGACTGCTGCAACTTTCCACCCCCTCATTCTGTTATCTGCCTGTCTTATAGAATTATTTACGCCAAAAGAATTTGAAACAGCCAGGTATTGCTCTTTATCTACACCAAAGCCTTTGAAGAAATGCTCTATTTCAGAATTTCCTGTAAGGAATCTCCTTTCTCTTTGGATGGCATTAAAAGCGGCTGAAACAACCTCTTCTTCTACCCCTAAGACCTTCGCAGTATAGAAAATCCGTGCATGGGTCTTTAAAGTTGGGTTCCAGGTTGCATGAGATTTCCAAAAATCAACATCTTCTGTTAAATCCTCTTTCCAAACTTCAAGAAAGTTTTCAAAGTAAAAACAATGATTGCAACCAAACCAGAATATTTCTACTACCTCTATCCTGTGCGAATCTCTGGTAGTGGTGGGACTGTCGAGTATTTCATAGTGCCTTCCAGCGGAGAACTCCTCAGACTGAAGGTAAGAAAAAAATAAAAATACCGAAAAAACAAATACTTTTTTTAGTATATTTTCTCTTTTAATGTAATCCATTTATAAAGCTTGCTAAAGCAGCTATCTCTTTGTCGTCCAACTTATATGAAATTGAAACCATAATTGCTGATTGGTCAGAATATTGCCTAACTCCAGAGCGGTAATCTTTTAAAGTTTTTGAAATGTAATCGGTCTTTTGCCCGCTGAGCAGGGGGTAGCCTGCTGGATAATTGCCCCTGCCTTTAGGAGAGTGACATGCGTAACACGCTGGTATTCCTTTCTCTAAATTTCCTACATAGTAAAGTTTTGATCCCAAATCAACCAGTTCCTTAGAAGCCCTCCCTATATTAGTTTTTTTATTAGAATAGAAACTAGCAATGCCTTCTAGCTCTTTCTCACTAAATTTCTCCATTAAACCGGTCATTTCTGGGACACTTCTTTGACCTGACTGAATAAGTAATAGCTGTTTTTTTAAGTAATTAAAGTTTTGCCCCGCCAATGAAGGCCACAAGCCTACCTGACTATTTCCATCTACTCCGTGACAAGCAACACAAGTAGATGTTAACTCCTCTGGATTTGGCTGCGAAACTCCCAACAAAAAAAAGGAAGATGCTATTATTATAAAATTTTTTAGTCTCATAGAAGTAGTTGTTCTTATATGAAATACGGGCGAGGATTATATACTAAGGTTAGGTGACATGGTGTTATTTAAAGAATATTAAAGTATGTTAGAAAATTTCGACATAAAGTTTACAAAAAGCATAGTCTCACTTAAAGACTTGCCCAAAGATAGGGGGAGGGAAGTTATTTTTTGCGGCATATCTAATGCTGGAAAGTCAAGCGTTCTAAATTCATTGTCACAAAACAAAAGAATTTCAAAAACCAGCAAAACTCCAGGAAGGACGCAGAGTTTAAACCTTTTTTATGTTCATAATAAAGAAGAAAAAAGAATAATAGACCTTCCGGGGTATGGTTATGCAAAAGTTTCTAAAAAGATGAGAGATAATTGGGTAACAATGATAAATAATTATTTAAATTCTAGAAAAAGTTTGATGGGTTTGTTAATTATTATGGATATAAGGCATCCTTTTAAGGAAATGGATTTAAGATTAATTGAATGGTGCGGCGAAACTAATATACCTTTAAAAATTCTGTTAAACAAAAAAGATAAACTCTCTAATAATC
>CESL01012282.1_pt1 | contig 15702 bp, 10 predicted proteins | sample 531221 | NCBI WGS metagenome assembly CESL01 (sample SAMEA2622197, study PRJEB7988) | marine metagenome | biome: marine biome (ENVO:00000447); feature: mesopelagic zone (ENVO:00000213) & marine oxygen minimum zone (ENVO:01000065); material: "saline water (ENVO:00002010), including plankton...
GGGTCGGCAAGCCGATATCCCATAACCAACCGGCCCGATGCGCCGTGCCGATTGTTTGTGATGCGATCGCGCTATCAGGCACGACTGGGACCTGAACTGCAAGAGCGCGATCGTTGAACGAAACGTCGGACCGGTCGACCCATCCAATCTCAAGTTCTTCGCCGATCAACTTGCTGGCCATTCCGGTGCAATCGATGAAGAAGTCGCCCTCGATTGCTGAGCCGTTATCAAGCAGCAACCGAGTAAATAGCCCATCTACTGACCGCTCGGTACCCGTCACCTTCCCATGCACATGACGAACACCAAGCCTCTTTACGCCGTGACTGGCAAGCAACGCGCCGAACTTGCCAGCGTCGAGGTGGTAGCCGTAATTGAGCGCTCCGGCGAAGGGAGGCATAGTTCGCTGCCGGGGGGCGAGGTCGCGGTTGCAGATTGCGGCTTGCGGGCTCACCGCCTCGGCATAGGGTTGCCCGTCATTCTGCATCTTCCAGGCCGTCAGAATGTCCGGCATGGAGCCCGAAAGCGGGGCGGAGAAGGGATGGTAATAGCAGTCGCGCTCGGAGCCATCGACCCATCCGTCGAAGCGGGAGCCTTGCTTGAACGAAGCGTCGCATTCCGTGAGGAACTCGGTCTCATCGATCCCGATAACGGCCAATGTCTCGCGTAGCGTTGGCCAGCTTCCCTCGCCCACACCGACCGTCGGGATGTCCGGCGCTTCGATCAAAGTAATTGCGAGTTCCGGTCGCCTGGCAGCCAGGAGGCAAGCGGACAGCCATCCGGCGGTTCCCCCGCCTACAATTACCAGATTAGTAAATTCGCCTGACATCCATCTGGTCCATAACCTTGCTTATCTGCGGTGCCAAAAGAGCCGCACTGCTTGCTGGCAGTGCGGCTCTCCTAACATTCGAATACGAAGGACGTCGCCTCCGCTTTCGATTACCACGTAAAGCGCAGGCCAGCGGTATAGCGGGCGTGGCCCGGAGCGGCAAAGTAAACCGCCTGATCGGCGCGGCGATGACCGCGGCGATCTTCATTGAGCAAGTTGATCGCCTCGCCGAAAATCGTCACGCCATTGCTGAACTCGTAGCTCGCGCTGGCGTCGACTTGACCGTAGGCTTCAACATAGAACGGATCGAAGCCGTATCCGGACAGGAATTCGTCGCGCCAGTTGTAAGCTACGCGGGCCTGGAGGCCACCCTTGTCATAATACAGGACAGCGTTGGCGCTATCCGACACACCTGTCACAGCGAACTGAGGCTCGGTGTAGCGCAGGGTGTTGTCGTAGTCCGTGTCGCTCTTCACGATCGTATAGTTCAGGATAACGCCGAAGCCCGTCTCCCAGAAGCTATGCTGCACTGCGAATTCGAAACCGTCGAGAGTCGCCGACTGATCGCTGTTGAAGGGCTGGGTCAGTGTAAACACCAGTTCCGGATCGCCAGGCTGGCCCAGCAGACCAACCGGGTCGCCATCGGCGTCGAACGTCACCACTTCTGGATTGTTCGCAGCGGCATAAGCCAGAATTTCAGCAAAGGTAGCGTCGTCGCCCAAAGCTGCGCGAGCTGCTTGAGCAACGGCTCCCTGGCTGGGGTTCGTCAGACCGAAGGCTGTCGTCTGCGTTGTCGCGTTAGCGATGAAGTTGCTGACGCTTTTCCGGAAATAGCCCACGGAAACGTAGCTTGCTGGGGCATAAAACCATTCAGCCGAAAGGTCGATGTTCTTCGATTTGTACGGAAGCAGGTTCGGGTTGCCCGAACCGCCGGTGCTGCCACCATTGGGACGAGCCGGCGAGTTCACGGTCAGCCCGCCATTCAGGCTGGCATAGTCCGGCCGCGTAATCGTATGGCTATATGATGCCCGGAGCACGACATCGTTGATCGGCGATATGTCGAAATCGACGGCAGGCAACCAGTTGTTGTACTTGCCTGCAAACGTGGTGAACCCAGCTGCTCCGCCATCATAGCGAACAGCGATTTCGTTTTCAGACGATTGCTCGGTACCGGTAGGAATGGGAACGAGCGCCGACGACTTCACGTCAGTTGTTTCATACCGCAATCCCAGACGGAGATGCGCTTCGTCCGCCATGAGGTCGAAAGTGTGAAGGGACTGGACGAACGGAGCGAGCGTCTTTTCACGCAGGCGACGATCGACCGAATACTCGGCGAGACATCCCTCCCCGAGTGGAACGCCTACGAACGGATCGGAACAGATACCGATGCTGGATTCGAGCAGATCGATCAGTTGTTCGGTGGCGATATTGTAATAGGTAGGGATGATGTTCGGACTGTCCGCGCCGTTCATCCCTTGAAGGTCTTCTGACGTGCTGCGCGGAGTGAAGAAATCGTCCGGCGTTTCGTCTGCGCTCAGCGTTCCGCCCCAGGTTTCATTCTGGAGGAAGCCGTAAGCCGTGCGAACCTTGTTGTCGGTGAAGGTGACGCCAAAGTCGAGGCTTTCGATGAAGCTGTCGTCGAAGTCATATCCACCACGCAGGGACGCCTCGATGATCCGGTCCTTCATATAGGCATTGCGGAATGCGTTGCCGGAAGGACGAATGTTCGAGGCATCGATCTCCGATCCCGGATACATGTTAACGGAGATCACCGGCAGGTCGGTGGTGAAATCGACAGTCTGGCTCTGCACGCCAAAGATCGATGTGCCCACGGCGACATTGCTGCCGTAAGGGGAGGTCGGCTTCGATTCAGCCGTCGAATAGTGCGCATCCAATACCCACCGCATGCCGCTCGGATGATTCCATTCGAGATTGGTGCCGATTGAATGATTGATGTTGCGGTTGGCCGCCACAGCCCCGGTGATTGCCAGATCTTTTCCGTTATTGCCGACGGCAGGTTCGGGCGGAGCGAAGACTTCCGAATAGAAGTTTGGTCCGGCGACCGGGCCGTCGGTCCAGCTACTGCTGGTTTGATCATGGTTGAACCATACACCGATACTGCTGGTACGCGCATCGATGGTGTTCTGAGAGAATGTATAGTCGAGGGTTGCCGTGAACTGGTCGGATGGCTGGAATTGCAGCACGGCCTGGCCGTTGATGCGTTCACGATCGATGTCGGTAAAGTCGTAAGCCGCGTTCTGCGGGACCTGATAGATATCGTCGCCTTCGGGACGGTTTTCGATGTTATCGAAACGTGGGTCGCCCGGCATCGCGAGCGAGCCCCAGTTTCCTTCGGTGGCGAGATAGCCTTCGCGCCACTCACCGACCGAGAATTGCGACAGGCTCGCCTTGCGGCGCTGATATGAGCCGGTCACCAGAACGCCGATTGTATCATCTGCAAAGGTCTTGCTGATGATGCCGGAAACTTCCGGAGTGATTTTCGTGTCCTCGAACGTGTAGTCCAGCACACCCTTGACGCCGATGCTTCCCTGGAAGCCAGGACGGTCCAGAGGACGCGGCGTCTTGATATTTATGACCGAGCCAATCCCGCCGGTTGGCAGGGACGCGCGCCCCGATTTGTAAACTTCCACTCCCGCGACGCCTTCAGATGCGAGGTTCGCGAAATCGAAGGAACGCGATGCCGGCGCAGAGCAGCAATCGCCCAGCGTGGAGGCGGGCATCTGGCGACCATTGAGAAGCACGAGGTTGAAATCCGGTCCGAAACCACGGACGGTCACTCGCGAACCTTCGCCATTTTGACGGTCGATCGAAACACCGGTGATGCGCTGGAGCGATTCAGCCAGGTTCGTATCGGGGAATTTACCGATGTCTTCAGCGCTGATCGCGTCGACCACGCCGACAGCATTGCGCTTGATATTCATCGCATCTTGCAAACTGGCACGAATGCCCGAAACGATGATGACATCGCCCTCGTCTTGCGAAATTTCATCCGAAGTTTCGTCGCCAGCGGTCGCATCCTGCGCCATGGCGAGCGGAGCGCTGGCGCCCATTGCGGCAACCGAGGCGCCGGCCAGAAATTGGACGAGCGAAGGCTTGCGCTTCAAATTCATGCTGATTCTCCTCCCAATTCGTGCGCATGCCACGCACGAAACACTCTTATGTGAACGTTCACCTATTTGATAACGTTCACTTGGTCAATTCTTCTAGGAAGGCGGCGCTGGAAAAAGGCGGAAATGTTGCAAAGATGTTGCAGCTTTCATGGGATGGAATTTACGCGGATATCGGCTTCAGCTGTTGCCGAAGAGGCAGTGCAAGGTTAGCTGAGCGACGATGTTCGAACCCAAGGCTTTCCGCGACGCATTAGGTAGCTTCGTTACCGGCGTAACGATCGTGACTGCGAGAGACGCGGAAGGGCGGCCTTTCGGCCTGACGGCGAACAGTTTCAATTCGGTGAGCCTCGATCCCCCGATGGTGCTGTGGAGCCTGTCGCTCAAGTCGGGCTCACTGCCGGTATTTCGCGATGCCGAAAGCTGGGCGGTTCACGTTCTTGCCGCAGACCAGCAATCCATGTCAGACCGGTTTGCGCGCCCGGGCGAAGACAAGTTCGCCGGCATGGATAGTGCCGATGGGCCGGAAGGCGCGCCGCTCTTGAATGGCTATGCCGCACGTTTCGGTTGCCGCGCGCGGTTCGAATATGAAGGCGGCGATCATGCGATCTTTCTTGGCGAAGTGGTGGATTTCGACCGGCGTGAGGCCGAACCGCTGATCTATCACGGCGGCCAGTACGGAAGAGTGATGCGTTCGCCGACCGGTGACGATCTGGAGAGGGAAGGCCTGGCCGAAAGGCTGGGTGGTGAGCTTTCCCTTACGACGAGCGGCAAGGAATTGCTCGAGGCTCTCGAAGCCTTGGCGAAGCGCTAGACTCATCGGCTGCACACCGATACCCGTTGCGAAAAGCAACTAGGGAAGATGCAGGCTATGAAAACCCGTATTACTGAAATGTTCGGAATCGAACACCCGATCATCCAGGGCGGGATGCACTACGTTGGCTTGGCAGAGATGGCAGCGGCTGTATCGAACGCCGGTGGGCTCGGCATAATCACGGGTTTGACACAGGGCACGCCCGAAAAGCTCGCCAACGAGATAGCCCGCTGCAAAGACATGACGGACAAGCCCTTCGGTGTGAATCTGACATTTCTCCCAACCGTGAATGCCCCGGATTACCCTGGGCTCGTTCGGGTCATCATCGAGGGCGGCGTAAAAATCGTCGAGACCGCGGGCAACAATCCGCAGCAGGTGCTTCCCTTCTTCAAGGATGCAGGCGTCAAGGTGATCCACAAATGCACCAGCGTGCGGCATAGCCTCAAGGCACAGTCTATCGGATGCGATGCTGTTTCGGTCGACGGGTTCGAATGCGGTGGTCACCCTGGCGAGGACGACATTCCGAACATGATCCTGCTTCCGCGCGCGGCAGACGAACTGGAAATTCCCTTCGTGGCCAGTGGCGGTATGGCCGATGCGCGCAGTCTCGTCGCCAGCCTGGCCATGGGTGCCGACGGAATGAACATGGGCACGCGCTTCATCGCGACGAAAGAAGCGCCGGTGCACGAGAATGTAAAAAAGGCGATTGTTGCTGCGAGCGAGCTCGACACGCGCCTCGTCATGCGGCCGTTGCGCAATACCGAGCGGGTGATGACCAACGATGCTGTCGAACGGCTGCTGGAGAAAGAACGTAAGCTAGGCGCAGATCTGAAATTCGAAGACATCGTCGAAGAAGTAGCAGGGGTCTACCCGCGCATCATGACCGAAGGAGACATGGACGCTGGCGCGTGGTCATGCGGCATGGTGGCGGGACTGATCGACGATATTCCCACCTGCAAGGAATTGATCGACGGCATCATGGCGGAAGCGGAGAGCCTGATCCGCCAGCGCCTCACGGGCTTGCTGGCCGCCTGAAGGAGAACGACGATGCTCGATACAAGCCAGCGCACTGCGTATAACGAAGATCACGAGGCCTTTCGCGATACTGTGCGCAAGGTCTTTGCAGAACACATGACCCCCAATCTCGACCAGCATGAGGAAGAGGGAATTGTTCCCCGCTCAGCATGGAAGGCCTTGGGCGAGGCGGGCATGCTGTGCCCGACCGTCAAGGAAGAAAATGGCGGCCTGGGTCTCGATTTCGGCTTCAACTGTGTGTTGTGCGAGGAGCTGTCCTATCTCGGCAGTTCGGCCGGCTTCACCCTTCAGAACGACATCACCGCCAATTATATCGAACGCCTCGGCACGGATGAACAGCGCGCCAAGTATCTGCCTGGCATGGTGTCGGGCGACGTCATTTCCGCAATTGCCATGACCGAACCGGGCGCCGGGAGCGATCTGCAGGGCATTCGCACGACTGCGATCAAGGATGGCAACCATCTGGTCGTCAACGGGTCCAAGACTTACATCACCAATGGGCAGAATGCCGATGTTATCATCGTCGTCGCCAAGACCGATCCCTCGCAGGGCGCGAGAGGCACCACACTGGTGTTGGTGGACGCCGACACTCCGGGGTTCGAGCGTGGGCGCAATCTCGACAAGATCGGGCAGCATTCTGCGGATACGTCCGAGCTGTTCTTCAACGACTGCCGCGTGCCGATGACCAATATTCTGGGCGGTGAAGGAAGAGGCTTCGTGCACCTGATGGAAGAACTTCCGCAGGAACGCCTCGGGATCGCCGTCGGCGCACAGGCGGCTGCACAGCGCGCTTTCGACGAAGCGGTGAAATTCACCAAGGATCGCAAGGCTTTCGGCAAGACCGTGTTCGAATTCCAGAACACCAAATTCGTCCTCGCAGATCTCAAGGCCAAGCTGCAAGTCGGCTGGGCGCATCTCGACTGGGCGATCAGGAAACACCTCGCCGGCGAGCTGACAACGGACGAGGCGAGCGCGGCGAAATTGTGGCATACCGACTTGCAGTGGGAGGCTTGCGACAAGGCGCTGCAACTGCATGGCGGGGCGGGGTACATGAACGAATACGCCATCGCCCGCCTGTGGCGCGATGCGCGCGTGACGCGCATTTTCGGCGGCACGAACGAGATCATGAAGGAAGTGATCAGCCGGTCGATCTGAGGAGCGAAGAGTGGCCGAACCGCTTGATTTCACGGGTAAAACCATTCTCGTCATAGGCGGGTCGAGTGGTATCGGAAATGGCATTGCGCATGGCTTCCTAAGCCGCGGCGGGCATGTCCATGTCACCGGCACACGCGCGGCACAGGAGTATTCGGCCGAGGAAGGCAGCGATCTTCGTGGGCTCCATTTCCATCGCTTCGACGCCACAAAGCATGTCAATCATACGTATGATTTGAGCCGAACACTGCCCCGAACAATCGATGTCGTGGTCCTGTGTCAGGGTACCGTTCGGTACGGGCGCGAAGAGTTCGAGCGCGAGGGCTGGGACGTGGTGATGGCAGTCAATCTCAATTCGCTGATGGACTGCGCGCGCATGGTGCGGCCCATGCTGGCCGAGCGCGGCGGATCGCTGATCGTGGTCAGTTCGGTGGGCGCCTATCACGCGATGATCGGAAACCCGGCCTATGCAGCGAGCAAGGCGGGAGCCGTGAGCCTCGTCGGCAGTCTGGCGCAGGCATGGGCGGGCGAGGGCATCCGCGTAAACGGTATCGCGCCCGGCCTGGTGCCTACCAAACTGACCAAGGTTACCACCGACAATGAGGAGCGGGTAGCAGGTGCCGTCGCGCGGATCCCCGCCGGCCGCATGGGCACGCCGCAGGACATGGGAGGCGCTGCACTGTTCCTCGCCTCGCCGCTTGCAGATTACATCGTCGGCCAAACCATCCGCGTGGATGGCGGCATGACGCTTTCCTGAAAGGAAGAGAGATTATGGAATACGTCAATCTCGGCCCCTCGGGCCTCAAGGTTTCGCGCCTCTGCCTCGGCTGCATGAGCTATGGAGATACAAGCCGCGGCTGGCATGGGGACTGGGTGCTCGATCAGGACCAGTCGCGTCCCTTCATTCGCGAGGCGATGGAAGCCGGGATCAACTTCTTCGACACCGCCAACATGTATTCGCTCGGCGCATCGGAAGAAGTGGTCGGCAAGCTGCTGCCCGAATTTGCCAAGCGGGACGAGATCGTGCTGGCAACCAAGGCCTTCATGCCCTGGCGGCAGGCACCCAATGCCGGCGGCCTGTCCCGCAAGGCGTTGATGCAGGCAATCGACGACAGCCTGACCCGGTTGAATATGGATTACGTCGACCTGTTCCAGATCCATCGCTGGGACAAGGACACGCCGATCGAGGAAACGATGGAGGCGCTCCACGACATCGTGAAGGCCGGCAAGGCGCGCTATATCGGCGCGTCGTCCATGTGGGCATGGCAATTCGCCAAGGCGCAGGAGGTCGCCAAGGCGAATGGCTGGACACGTTTCATCTCCATGCAGAACCACGTCAATCTGCTCTACCGCGAGGAAGAGCGCGAGATGCTGCCGCTATGCGCGGATCAGGGCGTCGGCATCATTCCGTGGAGCCCGCTGGCCCGCGGGAAGCTTGCGCGGAGCTGGGACGAAACCACGGTGCGCAGCGAAACCGACGGCTTCGGCAAAACGCTGTACCGGCAGCAGGAAGAAGCGGACCGCGCCATCGTGGAGGCCGTGGGTGCAATTGCAGAGGAGCGCGGTGTCTCTCGCGCGACGGTGGCGCTGGCCTGGCATTTCGCCAAGGGCGTGACGGCGCCGATCGTCGGGGCGACCAAGGAGGGACACATTGCCGCCGCAGTTGCGGCCATGGACCTGGGCCTGACCGAAGACGAGGTCGCGCGGCTTGAAGCGCCATATCTGCCCAAGAGCCCCGTCGGCGTCGAAACCACGGTCCCGCGCAACTGGTCGCTATCGGTCGCGGACACGTAGGAAGCGTAACCGGCGCAAAGTGTTACAATCGCGCCGAACAGGTCACAAACCAGTCACATGAGTGCGCCATCGCACCCCCGACAGGGTGGGATGAAAACCGCGTGCGCACGATCAATATTTTCCTGACCGATCCGATTGCAGGGGAGCTCCCCGATTTCGAGAATGGCGAGATGCGCTATGCTTTCGCCCGTCTGTATTCCGATGGCCCGAGACGGCTGGTCGAAGGGCCGGTGTGTGCTTTCGTCGACTGGGTGATGGAAGACCTTTCGGGTCTGGAGATGTGTCGCCGTCTGCGCTGCGACCCGCGTCTCGACGAAGCGCATATCACAATCGTGCTCGAACAGGATGATGCAGACGACAAACGCCGCGCCCTGCGCGCCGGGGCGGACGATTATCTGGTCGGCCCGGTCGATCGCACAACGATCCTGGACCGGGTCATGGCTTTGCAGGGCGGCATCGGGCAGCCGCGGATCAACGAACGGCTGGAACTGGGCGCGCTGCTGGTCGATCTTGCAGCCCTGCAGGCGCGCTGGGCGGGGCAGCCGCTGAACCTGCGGCCGAACGAATTCCGCCTGCTGCATTTCTTCGCCCAGCATCCCGACCGCGTGCTGACCCGCACCGATCTGATCGAAGCCCTCGGCAAACAGGAACCGCCGATCGACGAGCGCACCGTGGACGTCTGGATCGGTCGCCTGCGCCGGGCCCTGCGGATCGTCGGGGCAGGCGAGCGGGTACGCACCGTCCGTTCGCTGGGCTATGTTTACGACAGCTACGAATGAAGCGGGCTGGTGAGCGAGGGACGTGAGGCATTTCCGGAGCGACGACGGGAAGACTGCCCGCCGACTGCGCTTTGAAGAACCAGCTTTGACCGATTAAATTCCAATTGCCACTTTAACGTTCTTACCTGCGCGGCGAACGAAAACGCTGGTCGCCGGACCGATCTGCTGGACGTCCAGATCGACGTTCGCTTCGCCGCAGGCCAGCCCGTCGAGCGACAGGTTGGACAAAAAGGCGGGCAGGCTCGGCTTGTCGAACCGGACTGCGTCAGGCGCGCAAACGTTAAGCCCGAGCGCAGCCTGGATCATGTACATCGGCGCGCCGCTTGCCCAGGCCTGCGGTGCGCAGGCCACGGGGTAGAGCGTGGGGCCGCGGCCATGGCGGCGACCGAAGCCGCAGAACAGTTCGGGAAAGCGCTGCTGGTCGAAATAGAAGGTCGCTTCGAACAGGGCACCGAAGACCCTGGCGACCGCATCCTGCAAGCCGTAACGCGAAAAACCCGCCGCGATCAGGGCGTTGTCATGCGGCCAGATCGAACCGTTGTGATAACTTATCGGATTATAGCGGCTTTCCCCGCGCGCGAGCGTCCTGATGCCCCAACCGGAGAAGCAATCAGGCTCCAGCAGACGCGCCGCCACCGCTTCCGCGTGACGCTGTGTGGCAATACCGGTCAGGAGAGCATGGCCCGCATTGGAGGACACGACGCGGCATGGTTGCTTGTCGCCATCGAGCGCAAGGATATAGCATCCAAGCTCCTCATCGAAAAATCTGGCATTGAAACGCTGCTTCAGATCGGCTGCTTTTGCGCGCCATTCCCTTGCCGCCGCACGGTCGCCACGGGCCTTCGAGATATCGGCGATGGCCCGCCAGGCGCCATAGACATAGGCCTGCATTTCCACGAGCGCGATCGGCCCTTCGGCCAGCCTTCCATCCGCATGAGAGATCGCATCGTGGCTGTCCTTCCAGCCCTGGTTGCGCAAGCCATTCTGGTTTCGACGGCCATATTCGAAGAAGCCGTCACCATCGCGATCGCCTGCATTTTCGATCCATGCGCAAGCTGCCTCGAGGTGGGGCCACAGCGTTTCGATGCTTTCCCTGTCGCCCGTGCGGCGGAAATACTCGCCCGCAAGGAAGATGAACAAGGGGGTGGAATCGACGCTGCCGTAATAATGGCGAAAGGGAACTTCGCCGGTATTGGCCATTTCGTTGAGCCTGGTTTCGTGCAGGATTTTACCCGGCTCCGCATCGGCTGCCGGGTCATCTGCAACTGCCTGCAATTCGGCCAGGCGGAGCAGGGTCCCACGAGCCAGGGAAGGATCGTACCAGAGCATTTCCAGCGCGGTCACGAGGGAATCCCTCCCGAACAGGGTGCAATACCACGGAATGCCGGCATATGCCGCAGGCCCCTGCGGCGTCTGGGTGGTCAGCGTCGTCACATCTGCGATGCTGCGCGCCATCATCGCATCGAAAGAGGTGTTGGAAGAGACGATCGTGGGACGTCCGACCAGCGCATCGCGGCGCCCCCGGCGCAGTGCCCGGTAACCTTCGAGATACGCGCGCGTGGGATTTTCGTTCTCATGGTCGGTAAAGGCGATCTGGGTGTAGAAAACCTTCCGCTCGCCCGGCGCAAGGCTCACATCGAAACGCACTTTGTGGTCGCTGATGAAGTCCGGCTTGGGAGCGAAACTGATCGCGGTCCGACGCTCGATATCGTCGAGCCCGGTATAACGATATTCGACCCCATCCGGGGTGCAGCGGGGTTGGGCATGGGTTCCGCGCCGCTCGCGCTTGTCGCCGCGCACTTCGAACATGTCGCGAAAATCCGCGCCCAGGGTCAGTTCGATGCTGAAACTGTGCGCACACTGGTCGAAGTTTCGTACCGAAAGCCGTTCGAACGCGCTGCCTTCGTGCAGAAACTTGACCCGCCCGAAATGCAGGACGTCATTGGGGATGCGTTGGCCGGTTCGGTTGGTCAGGCTGGAATTGGTCAGATCGACGATCAGGGCGTCGACCCGGTCATCCAGCGCCGATCCCAGAAGCATGGGATAGGTGCCGCAGATCGTGAGGCGCCAGAAAGAAAGTTGCCGCGTATCGCGAAAGTAGACCCCTTCGGGCGTGGCTTCGGCGCCGACTACGTCGCCGTGGGTATCGAATAGCGCGAAGGAATCGCCGTGTTTTACGGCGCGAAGTTCCTGTTCCTGAATCGACGTCGATGATTGCACCTGATGCTGCCCATCGAGAACGACCGTACCGTTTTCTAACAAGATTTGCCTGCCCTCCTTTTCACTTCAGGCAGCCGTATCGAGCGCAGGCGGCGGTGCTGCGCGGAAGGAACCGTGACGCAGCGCATCCGGAAAGACATCGACGGTATCGGTGGCGCGCAAATTCTGGTGCCTGGCGATCTGCTGTTCGAACATCTGCACGTAATCGTCGGCCATGCGGCGGACCGTGAAGCGTCGTTCGAAATAGTCCCGAACCTTCGCCCGGTCGAAACCGAACACCTCGTCCACGGCTGCAACGGCATCGTCCATCGTGTCGACGATCCGGCCGCTCACCTTGTCCTGCATCACTTCGGGTACCGACCCGTTTCTCCAGGCGATAACGGGCGTGCCACAGGACATGGCTTCGATCATCACCAGACCGAAGGGTTCGGGCCAGTCGATCGGGAACAGCAGCGCGCCTGCGCCGCCCAGCAATTCCGCCTTCTGCGCTTCGTTCACTTCGCCGATATATTCGATGTTGTCGTGCGCTTCGACCAGTGGGCGGATTTTCGCGTCCCAATAGGCCTGGTCCACCGCGTCGATCTTGGCCGCCATCTTGAGCGGCCGACCGCTTCGCACCGCTATCTCGATCGCCCGATCGGGGCGCTTTTCCGGCGAAATGCGACCGAGGAATACCAGATAGTCGCCGCCATCCTTGTCGTAGGGCAGCATCTGGTCGGGGAGACCGTGATAGACGGTGTCGATCCAGTTTACCGGGGGCATCGGCATGCGCTGGTTCTGCGAGATCGATACGAGAGGAACCTGCGAGAATGTACGATAGCAGGTCTGCAGGTCCGGAATGTCCAGCCGCCCATGCAACGTGGTGACCGTCGGCGTGTCCCAGGTGAGGATAGCGGGATAGTGAAACAGGTCGATGTGAAAATGCACGATGTCGAAATCGCCGAGCCGCCGCCGCACGCGCTCCACCATGCTGAGATGATGCGGCACGAGGTTCTGCGCCCCGTCGACCAGCCTGAGCGCCTGAGGAACGCACGGCACCAGCTCGGCGCTGGTCCGGGAATCGCCCGAGGCGAAAAGGGTGACATCATGCCCCATGCTGACCAGTTCTTCGGTCAGGAAGTGCACGATCCTTTCGGTTCCACCGTATAATTTTGGGGGGCAACTTTCCGCAAGCGGAGCGATTTGGGCTATGCGCATGAAGACCCTTTCAAAGCGTCACAGTCCAAACGGAAATTCCGACATTCCAGCTCGCGGCTCCCGGCTTTTAGCGATAGAAGGGGCGGCCGGTGCGACGGAAGGAATAATGCAGCCCGTAATATAGTTGGGCGCAGCATTGGTTTTATAGTCGGTGCCGGACCCTTCCAACTACATGCTGATACTGGCGGGAATAGGCCTGCATGTGGGTTATCAGTTCCTTCTGATGGCGTCTTACGATGCCGGCGATCTTACGCAGATCTATCCGCTGGCGCGGGGGAGCGCGCCAGTGATCGTGGCGCTGGTTTCGGTGGCGCTGCTGGATGTCAGCCTGCAGCCGGTCGGGCTGGGCGCAAACGCGCTGATCGGAAAGAGGGACGCGGTTACGACCCGGGACGATCGACTTGAGGATGGCGAGGGGCCGCCCGAAGCGGCCCCCGGCCTAGTCTTCGCAGAAGCTTAGAATTCAGCCGAAAGCGAGACTGCGAAGTTGCGGCCCACGCGGTAGCTGTTGTTCTCGATCCGGGCGTCGCCGGCCGTCTGGTATTCGAAATGATCGCGTCCGGTCAGGTTGCGCGCTTCGAGTTTCAGTTCCAGCTCGGCGCCTGCCAGCTGGAAACCCTGCCGAGCGACGAGGTCGATCGTCAGGCCCGGGTCTTCGATGATGTCTGGACGCGAGAGGGTGCTGCGGCTGATCACGCGCTTGCTGCCGTAATTGAACAGCACGGTAAGCTGGCTGACGCGGTCGAGATCCTCGAGGCCGAACTGCACATTGGCGATGTGATCGGACTGGCCGGTCAGCGCCGTGCCGTCTTCGAAGAAGTTCGACGCCGGCTGAAGCCCGCCGAGTTCCGGGATGTTGACGAGATCGCCATCCTGAACGCTGATGTCGGATTTGGTGTAGGTGTAGTTGGCGATGGCGACGAAGCGCTTGCTGTCCCACCATTCGCCGAGGTCGTAGAGGTCCTTGTTCCACTGCAACTCGACTTCGGCACCGTAGAGCTTGGCCGACGGGGCGTTGGCGAAGCGGCTGACGACCGCGTTGTCGTTGAAGCTCGAGAAGATTTCGATCGGGTTTTCGATATCCTTGTAGAAGCCTGCCACGCTGGCCCGGCTGTTCGATCCCCAATAATGTTCGAGGCGGGCTTCGTAATTGGTCAGGCGGCTGTCGATCAGGCCGGGGTTGCCGGTGAACTGTCGGTTCGTTTCCGGATCGTAATAGGTTTGCAGGATCAGTTCGCGGAACTGCGGGCGGGCAATGGTCTTGGACGCGTTGAGGCGCAGCTGGACGCTATCCATCACTTCCCATGTCAGCGTGGCGCCAGGGAGGAAGTAATCGTTGTTCAGCAGGGTGGCATTGGCCGAGCCGTTCGGACGCCCGTCGAGCCCGAGCGGTACGACTTCCTGCGTGGCGTCTTCATAGCGGATGCCAAGGTCGAGCGACAGGGCATCGGATTGCGTCAGATTGGCCTGCACGTACCCCGCTTTAATCTCCAGCCCGGCGGAAAAGGCCGGGTCGGATGCGGTCGTGTCGATGATCTGATAGCCGAAGGGGCCGATGCCGCCAGCAGCCTGCGCCGCAGTATCGTAGCCGAGATTGATCAGGGCATCGCCCAGCAGATTATCGGGGCGGAATGCGCCGAAAACGAGCGGATAGGCGCCCGTGGCGCGGATATCGAATTCCCGGCGGCGCGAGAGGCGGGTCGTGTCGGTATAGGCGCCGCCAACCGTCAGCGTAACCCAGTCGGCGAACTGATAGCTGAGATCGAGACCGCCGTAATAGAGATCTTCCGTCAGATCGGAAAAGGCCACCGTGGTGCGCCCGCGCTGACCACCGTTCTGGAGGTTCAGATAGATTTCGTCGAGCTGGGTCGTGGGCGTAAGGTCGCGGGTATAGACGAATTCCCATTCATTGGGCGCTTCGCGCTGCGTTTGCGCATAACCGGCCCGCAGATCGATCGAAAGATCGCCGAATTCGAGTTCACCGACAAACTGCGTATCGAACAGCTGGCGTTCGTACCAGCCGGTATTCTGGAACAGGTCGTCATCATCGTCGGTCAGATCGTTGATCTGTGCCAGCGATGCGCGCTTGAGCGAGTCCCGGATAAAGAGATTTGTCAGGCGGAACCGGTGCTCGCCCACCTCGAGACCGAGGCCGAGCATCGCATTTGCGAGAATGCGCTGGTCGGTCTGGAACTGCGTGCCGTCCTGATCGAGATCGAGCGCGCCGTTCACCGCGACCTGGCGGGTGATGAAGCGGTTGCGCCATTTGTTGCTGAGCGAAGCGGTGGCGATGATGCCGAACCGTCCGTCGGCAAAAACGTCGAAGCTCGTGCCTGCCGTGATGCCCGCCGACCAGTTGACCGGCAGTTCATCGGTGCTCTGGAGGAGGATCTGATTGGGATCGCCCAGTTCGAGCAGGATCGCCTGCTGATCGACCTGCGGGTCGGTAATCTGGAGGCCACTGTTAAGGAAGGACTGCAGGTTGGGACCAGGTTCGCGGCGACCGTCGTCGAAACCGAACCAGTCATAATCCGAGCCGTAATAGCTGTATCCGGTCCCAAATGTGGTTTCGGTGTCGCCGGAGATGCCGGCGCTGACCTTGACGAAGCTTTCGTCCGGTACCGCGCGGGTCGTGAGGTTGATCACGCCGCCGCCGAATTCGCCCGGGAAATTGGCAGAGTAGGTTTTCTGCACGAGGCTGGACGCGATTACGCTGGTCGGGAAGATGTCGAGCGGGACGACACGGCTCAGCGGCTG
>CESL01031378.1_pt1 | contig 15652 bp, 10 predicted proteins | sample 531221 | NCBI WGS metagenome assembly CESL01 (sample SAMEA2622197, study PRJEB7988) | marine metagenome | biome: marine biome (ENVO:00000447); feature: mesopelagic zone (ENVO:00000213) & marine oxygen minimum zone (ENVO:01000065); material: "saline water (ENVO:00002010), including plankton...
GTGACGTTTTCATTGCGAGGATCTCCGTCGCCAAATATCAGTGATACGTCTTTTAGCTCAACAGAAGGCGTGTTCATTTCTCCCCTTATTTAACATTTTGAATATACAGGAAACTGGCACCGGCCGGACCCTTGTGGGCCCGGCCGGTAAACAGTTTTAAGTTTTGTTTGCTGAGATTATTCAGCGAAACCAATGCTCATGTCAATGAACTCGTTAGTGAACAAGTCGCTTGCGTTGGTAGTGGTAACGTCCATACCTGCGGCAATCATCTTGTCTAACACACCTTGGATTCTGGATTCCTCCATGTTTCCAATAGTTGAGTCCGGTCCATTTCCATGAAGACCGAGTTCAGTTGCTGTCGCAACCCCGAATTCACCCTGTGGTATTGAGTAAACCCAGAAGGAACCAAATGTGTCAACAGCGTCAACTATTATCGCCAAAGCCCTTGAAGGGTTAGCCGAGAAGTTAACAACTGACTGCTGAACAACTGGAATGAACAACTCGAGACATGCTCTCATGTCTTCAATGTCATCTGGTCGAACACCTAGAGTTTGAGAGTAAACCTCGAACCCGGTGTCGTGGAGCAACTCGTACGCGACTTCTTTACCCCAATCGGTGAAGTCGTTCACGTACTGGTAAGGCTCAGAAGAAGCAAATCCCTGCTGAGCAATAGCTCCATCAGCTGCAATGAACATAGCTGGTCCACCATCGTAGGAAGGATCAACCTGTTCTGCTGAAACAACTCCTTCAGCTATCCACACTTCGATGAACACGCCACCAGCGAACACGTTGATTGTGACTCCTTGTTCACCAAGATCCGCGATGCCTTCAACATCTGGATAGGTGTTTGGATCCCACATGATCATCTGAGGATTCTTCTCCAACGGCGCCATCACAGAAATCAGAGGTGTGTCCTCCAACTGAGCTTGCGCTTCTGTGTTTGCGTATCCGATATGGATTGAATCATCTGTGTACATGTAAGAAGCAACAGGAGACCAACCAATAGCTGGACCACCGGTGCGAACCTCAATATCGATTCCCAAAGGCGCTCCACCTATTTGACCAGGACCTGTTACAACCATGTTGTCAGCGTCAATGGTGTAACCAGCGCCGATCATTTCGTATAAGGCACCGTGCTCTGCTTCTGGGAACCAGTCAGTCTGGATCGCCAAAGGCGAAGGACAAGCAGCAGCTAAAGCTGTTACAAGCTTCTCAGGCACACCGGCACTAGTGATAGCAAAATCAGCGAAGTTCATTGACTCGCTGATGATTCCGCGACCAACAGCGTAATTGACGTTGTTCATCAAACGATCTGGGTCAAGTGTTGAATCAGTTGAGAAGTACTGCTTATTAGCAGCGTGAACATCAGCGGCCATATCACTACCAACCAAACCAACGTTGTCTGCCATTACTTGAAGAACACCATCAATGTTTGCATCATCCATGATCCACTCACTTGCAGCTTCTAGAGCAGCTATATAGGCAGCAACAGTGTTCGGGTTAGCTGCAGCAAATTCACGTGAAGTGGTATTCACCAATGAAGGCCAGTCCAAAGTACTTGGACCGTCTCCAGCAACTAGTGAGAACGGACGAGTACCAATTCCGTTAACAACACCCATTGTCATACCAGGCTCGAAAGTAATAGCCCAGTCAATCTCACCTGATTCCATAGCGGCAACGGTTGTTCCACCAAGACCTGTAGCAATGTAAGTCGAGCTTTCAGGATCAACACCAGCTTGCTCATAAAGCTCACGTGCCATTTGCTCAGCGGCAGCACCACGGGCTACAACACCAACATTGGTGCCTTCAAGAGCCTGCATGGTTGCTTCCCAGTCACCTTCGACTACTTCTTGATCGCTAGATACAAGAACATCGAAGAAGTGACCATCGATTGCTTGAGAGAACATGATCACATCAAAGCCGGAGTCGCGCAATCCCAACATGTTGTCAGGAGTGTTAGCCACGAAATCAACCTCACCAGCTACAAGAGCCGCAGCGTTAGCAGGACCCGAAGCACAAGTTACATACTCATAACTTGTGAAACCGAACGACTCGAACACGCCCATATCACCAGCTACGAAAACTGGAAGACCCGTGTAGGTCGGAGCTGTACAAATACTGATATCAGTAGTCTCGGGTGGAGCAAGAGCAGGAGCACTATCTCCTCCAGAACATGCTGGAGTGTCTGCGTCCCATACGCATGCGCTCATCGCACCAGATTCTAGGTCTGCTTTCAAAGTAGCAAGCATTGACTTGATGTCGTCGCTTACCATCGAATCGAAGTCATGGAACGGAGCGAGACCAACAGCACCACCATAGTTACCAGAAGGCATGCTTCCAGCAGCAGATTGTGAAATCAGGTCAAACACACCGTCAACGATCATCTTCATCGAGCTTGTGATCAGACAAGGATGAGCTTCAGGAACAGTGGTCCACTGGTCAGTGTCAACACCGATGCACAAAGCACCCTCTTCGCCAGCGACCTCTATAAGAGCACCGTTACCGGTTTTACCACCAGCACCGAAGACAACATCAGCACCATTCTCCAAAGCCTGACGTGAAGTAGTTGCACCCCACTCAGGATCAGTGAACGCAGTGTCCAAACCACCAGGATGATAAGTCTTAATCACTTCAATGTCAGGATTCACATACTTAGCACCATTTACGTAACCTTCACCGAAAGCTACAACAGGTGGAACAAGATCAGTTCCCAAAACAGCACCAATAATGCCGGATTGTGACATCGAAGCAGCCAAAGCACCAGCTAAGAAACCAGCCTGATCTTCAGGGAAGATCAAACCAGCAACACCGTCAACAGCTTCACCTTGCCATTGGTCAACACCAATGAAATCAACATCAGGGTGCTCAGCAGCAGCTATAGCCGTAGCTTCACCAAGAGCGAAACCAACAGTCACGATCACATCACAACCATTCTCGGCAAACAATCCGATATTCGTTGCGTAATCCTTAGCAGCCTGAGTCTCAATGTAATCAACATCAGCACCAAGTTCAGTGGCTGCAAGTTGAACACCTTCCCAAGCTGACTGGTTAAACGACTTGTCATCAACCTGACCAACATCAGTCACCAAACCAACACACATAGGACCATCAGCGGATGCGATTGCTCCTGTTACTGCGGATTTGCCTGGTGAATATGTGAATACGACATTGTTTTTACCAGCTGCGATGTCGCTGCTGTCGTTGTGTTGTACAACAGCAATTCGCTGTGAACCACAATCACCAAAGTCGTCACAAGAAATGTCACCAATGATTCCAGGCCAGCTTGAGACACCTGCCATGAACTCACGAACACCTGCACGATCAACTACGAGATCGTCACCATCTGTAGACGATGCAGCCTCGATAGCTGAAAGAAGAAGTGTTGTCGCGTCATAAGCGTGTGCCCAGAAAGCAGCAGATGGTGCCTCACCATGCTCTGCTTCGTAAGCAGCCAAGAAACCGTCACCGGTCTGGCCGGTAGCATCATTAGCGTTTCCTTCGAAGTCAAGGTCTGGACCTGACATGAACACACCCTCAGATTCGGGGATTTCCATGTAGTTGTCCACCAACATTCCGTCAGCGGCCATCAAGGTCGTGTTCTCAAGACCAGCTACTTCACCTATCTGCTGTGAAATGAAGTTACCTTCCGGTGGGAAGATAGGGAAGAACAAAAGATCAGGAGAACCAGCAGCCACCTCAGTGAGAACTGGAACCATGTCAGTGTCGCCCTTATTAACAGCAGTTATTGTCTGCAAATCGCCACCAAGATCGCTAAAGGAATTAGCGAACGCCGTAGCTAGACCCTCAGTGTAAGGATCACCATCATGGATGGTCGCAGCAGATGCAGCTCCAAGAACTTCATAAGCGAACTTCGCTGCAGCGGCACCCTGATACAAATCGTTGTGAGCGGTTCTGTAATAACCCTCACTCCAATTGTCACCAGCAGTACCAGCCAAGTCAGAAGTCAAAGCTGGGGAAGTGTTAGAACCTGAGATCAACACCATTCCCGCACCCGTGATCAACGGAGCTGCAGCAGTAGCAGCACCAGAACACGAAGTACCCAGAACACCAATCACGCTTTCATCAGCGACAATTGTCTGGGCAGCAGCCTGACCACCATCAGAAGAACAAAGATCATCCAACCATGTACCAGCATTCACACTGAATCCATGAATGTCGCCGTAATCAGCAACAGCCATATCAACAGCACGAGACATAGGTACACCCAAGAACGCAACATCGCCAGAAATGGCGTGCAACGAACGGATCTGAATGTCTTCACCAGCACCAACTTCAACAGTGCCCAAAGATCCATCACCAAGTGATGAACCAGAAGACGCAGGTGCAGCGCCTGGCCATGATGCGTCTATGTCAGCTGTGGCCTCGGCAACAGTTTTGTCACCGTTAACAACAGCTGTTCCGTCAGTCCAGAAAGTACCGGCACCAACAGCGGCAGGCATCAAGTCAGAAGCGTCGAAACGCACAACATCAGCGCTAACCAGAATATTCAAAAAGGACTGCTCAAGAGGCTGATAGACACTTGGGTCTTGGCCCGAAGCTCCAGAAAGGAACCCTGAAAGGCCCCCACCCTTACGCTCTGTTTGAGCAATCTGACGGGTCTCAGCATAAGCAGCGGAACCGAAGTACTTCATGACCTCCCAAACCTCAGGAGCATCACGGAAAGCACCAACCAAAGTTCCAGCACCTAACACTGGGTAATCGCCCTTAACTGAAGGGAAATAGAAAGTATCAACAGCGTCAGGTGAACCATCAGCAAAAGCTGTTCCCTCAGGAATAAACGCAGCGTAGAACGAAGCCTGACGATGCATCATGCAATCATCATCGACCAAAGGCTGGCCATTGTCACCGAACGGTGTAGCGGCTATCGATCCACCAGAAGCGTAAACCATCCCAGGTGTGTTCCAAAGCTCTAACACTTCCTCAAACACACCAGAAACCTCAGGCGATGAGAACGCAAGCGTTCCAGCCACCCACTCGTCATACAAGTCAGCCCCGTGCATACGAAGCATCAAATCCTCAATCCAGTCAGTGAAAGTCCAACCAGTCGCAGGACCAGACTCGATACCCACACAGAAAGGAGTGTCGCCATTAGCGATCATGTCCCCAGCAAGAGACTTCAAAGCGTCCCAACTACCAGGAATCTCATAACCCTTCTCAGCGAACTTAGCTGGCTTATACCAAACCAAAGACTTCAAATCAGACTTGCTTGGAACACCATACTGAGTGCCATCAACATTACCGAAAGAAGTCCAAGCATCCGACCACTCCATCGAAGACACAACATCAGCAGGTAAAGGCAAAACCGAACCATCACGAGCAAAATCAGCTAATTTACCAGGCTGCGGAAACACGAAAATATCAGGCGGGTTACCACCAGCAACCTGCGTATTAATCATGTCAGCAGCATCACGATTACCCGTATAGGTAATCTCAATACCAGACTCGGCAGCAAAAACATCTAAAGCATCCTGCAAAGCACCAGCCTCTTCATCACTGCTCTCAGGACCGAAAACCGTCACCGAAGTGCCAGCCAACCCATCAGAATCAGAAGACGCAGCAGTAGTTGCAGTAGTAGCAACAGCAGCTGAACTGCTTGCCGAACTACTCGAATCATCATCACCGTCAGACCCACAGGCCCCGGCAATCAATCCAAGCGCCAAAACAGCAGAAACAATCCGCCAGCTCCGACGCCTAATAAGCTTTTCCATAAAGAAAATCCCCTCCATTAGTTAACAAAATCCAGCGGTCTGTTGGTCTGACCACCTGATTCACACACCCTACAGGCAATATTTGATGCTCTCAAATCCGAAGAAATTAATGCAGAAAAATATGCATTTAAACCTAAATTCAAAGCCCATTTACTGCATTTAGAGATGTCGACAATGATATTTATTTACAATTGTGGCCAATGTTTTTTGTATCGTTGAACCAACCATTTATTGAACTGAACATGACTTTCCTCTTGCCATGAATACTTCCCGCGAGGAGCAAATCTTGAGTTCAAGCCATTTTGAACCTTTGTGGTTGCGTCTTGATCCTGTTTAATAAACACTTGCACACCAGCATCACTTGCTTCAAAAAGTTCATCAAATAAAGGGTGTTCTAACGCTGTTGGATGAAAAAGATAACCAATTTCCACGTCTATAGTTCCGGCTGTAACCGGATTAACAATGAAAAAGAAAGCTTGATCAGGAGCAGTGCCAATGCACAGATTGGGCGGAATAAGAGCAAATGTCGACCTCCAACGTTCCTCTTCAGTCAATTCAGGGTAAACGGGCAAGAGAGCTTTATGAGTTGGATTGAAACCTCCATCAATATGCACGTAACCGCTTTCACGAAATATTACGTTGCTGCTGTCTTCCCAAGGAACAGGAAAACTGCTCATGTCACTGGGACAAAAATCCTGTACATACTGATGCAAGCGATTAGCATGATAGCCGTCGTTGAAATTCTCAAACATGATCTTCCAGTTCCACGGCAGTGACTCCAAGGTGAAAGTACCAGGGCATACAGCTTCATCTAATTTGTAATTCTCAAGATAAGAGTCATACCTGCTCAGTGTGGGTGTTAGAGGCTCGGCTTCAGGGTTTAAATTGACGAAAATAAAACCTTTCCATATCTCTATTTGAACATTAGGTAAACCCCATTCCGATTTATTGAAATCTTTTGTTTTCTCCATGGCCGGAGCTCCTAAAAGACGACCGTCAAGGTCATAAATCCAATGATGATAAGGGCATTTAAATTTTGAACTATTTCCAGAGCCTTCACAGATTTGCATAGCTCGATGTTGACAAACTGCTGAAAAAACTCGGATCTGATGATCCTTTCCTCTCGCAACAATAAGTGGCTCACCATTTACTGTTTTCGTATACCAATCTCCAGGATTCGGTATGGAGTTTGCCAGGCCAACGCAAAGCCACTCATGGTCAAAAATTGACCTTCGTTCAAAATCTAAGAACTCTTCTGAGGTGTATATCTCAGGCGGGAGAGTTTGTGAATCATCAAAATCTGAAATTGAGATTTCGAAGGATTCCAAAAATTCATTCGTCAATATTGTCATCAGTTTCTCCCTCTTCTAATAATAGGTATTTTCTAATCTTCCCGACGCTTGTTCGAGGAAGTTCGGATAAAAAAGTAATCTGTTGTGGCCTTTTTGCCTTCGTTAACCGTTTCTCACACCACTCAAATAGATTTTCGAGAGAAGGTAGGTCTTTACCTGGAACAGGAACTACGAAGGCAACAGGGACTTCATCTCTTATATCGTCAGGCTTTCCAACTACTGCAGCCTCAAGAATTCCTGTGTGTTCTGACAGAACCGATTCAACTTCAACAATAGAAACGTTCTCGCCAGAAACCTTTAGGACATCAGATCTCCGACCATCAAAGAAAAACTTTCCCTCAATGTTACGTTTAGCTCTATCTCCGGTCAAAAACCACCCATCACGAAAGCTCTCTTGAGTAGTGACAGTGTCATCCAAATACCCGTTGAAAATAGTTACACCTATTTCACCCCCTACAACGATTTCACCTACTTCGTCTGGATCTACAGATGTACCATCCGACCTTTGTATGTCCACCGAACAGCCACTTGTCACTAAACCCATGGAAGATGGATCAGGATTCTCTTTCTCATCAGTTAAAACTGCAGGAATAGTTTCTGTCATTCCATAAAGCTGCCTTGGTTTGCAACCGAACCAATCAGTTACAGTGTCGTACTGCCCTTGGGTGATATTTTGAGCAAACCAACAATGCCTAAGCTTTAATCCTCCTACTGGTCCCCCTTTTGCCAATATCATTCGGATGGGAGCTGCAAAGAGACTCGCTGCTGTCACTTCATGCTTTGCTGCTTGTTGCAAAAATCGACTTGCTGAAAAAGTTGCCATCAAGGCAACGCTCGCTCCTGTATAAATTGCTGAAGCGAAAGAATAGTACTGAGCGTTCGCATGAAACAAAGGCAGCACCACAAGTTGACGATCATTACTTGTTAAAGAGGCTGCTGCTGCCATCGCTTGCCCTGCAAACGCATAGTTGGCTTGAGTTATTTCAACTCCTTTGGGTAATCCAGTTGTACCGGACGTAAACATCACAGCAGCTCTATCAAGGACATTTGGAACAGGCCATGACTCAACCTCAGAAAAGTCGCAGAGTTCCGAATCAGTGCTCATCTCATCTATCTCAATAAATGGCAAGTTTCCACAAGCTTGTTTATAGATCTCAGAACGAGTCGTTGCGCAAAATCCTACTTTCGGATTAGTTCTTTCTATATGAGATGAAAGATCTTCTGAGCTACCCATTGGGTCTGAAGGAACTATCCACGCTCCCAGTCGAATAGCTGCTAACCAAACTGCGATAAAAACTGGACAGTTCGCCAACGCCAAATGTACTGAATCACCAGGTTCGACACCATTTTGCAATAAAAGACCTGCGATCTTGGAGACTTCTTTGTCGAAATCCTTATAAGTCCACTGAACGGTGTCACTTTCTAAATTTTCAAAAATCAAAAAAACATCATCAGCGTGATCTTTTGATGTCATCTCCCATACTTCTGAAAAAGAAATAGGAGAAAATTCAGGCATCAAGATTCTCCATAGCCGCCGCCACCGGGTAAATCGAGACGAATTACATCTCCAGCCTCAAGTTTTATACGGTTCTGGGTCTTAACAGATTTACCATTTACCTGAAATGAACCAGAAGCCCCTGAATCACCACCAAAAATTCCTTGAGGTGGATCCGATAAACGACTTGTAACGGCATTTAATTCCCAATAATTGTCCGTGTCGACGCTAAATTCAATCGTTTGGCCCAGTCCACCTGTTTGCGCTCCTCCACCACCAGACCCTTGTCTAAGTTCTTTTCTACGAAAATAAATGGGTGCTGAAGCTTCAACTACTTCTATCGGCACTGCTGCCACTCCAGTTGGGTAGGAACAAGCAGAGAGACCAGGTTTGGATTCACGCGCACCCACACCCCCCGCATAAGTGAACATCGCTGTGATAAATGGTGTTCCGTCCTCATGCGTTCCATTTACTTGCATAGTCCAAACAGCACCAGAACCCTCTGCCATTGAAGACTCTGGTTTAACTTGTGCAAGTGCCTTCAATAACGCATTAGGTAAAAACATGCCGACTACGTGTCTTGCGGTTCCCGGTTGGGGCAACACGGCATTAACAATCGAACCTTTTGGGGCTCTCATCTTTATTGGTTTCAGACTTCCAAAGTTATTTGGGATATCTGGATTCAAAACAGACCGTACTGTAAAAGTTGTATAAGCGTGGGTGTAATTCTCGACAACATTTATACCCCAGGGACTTGCCTCTGAGGTTCCCTCATAGTCGACAATGATTTCACCTGCTTGGGTATCGACCTTCATAGAACACACGATGTCGATTTTGCTACCATCTGCAAGATCCAATAGAGCTGAAGATGCATAAGAACCTGCTTTCAGTTCCTTAATACTCGCTCTTGTAGCTTCTTCGGAACGCTGAACTATCTCGTCAGAAAGATCTTCAATATCTTGCATTCCATGATTTTCACAAAGTGCTAGAAGCCTTTGTGCCCCGACTTCACCTGAAGCCATCTGCGCATGCAGATCACCAGCCATGTGGTCTGGTTGCCGGACGTTTGAAAGTATAAATTTCCATACGTCTTCGTTTCGTTGCCCCTCTTTCATTAACTTGCAAATAGGTATCCAGAGGCCTTCTTCGAAACAATCTCTACCACCAGCTCCAATTCCATATCCGCCTACGTCTGTGTGATGTATGGTCGAGCCAAAATAAGCTATCGGTACTTCTTTTTCTTTACTCTTTTTCTCTTTCCACACCGGCACTAAGACAGTCACATCAAGCAACTGACCTGCGGTTTTGTATGGGTCATTTGTTATTAAAACGTCTCCTGGATTCAATTCAACTGGGGTAATCTCTTCTAGCATTTTGGAAGCGCCAATCGCTAACGAATTTATATGGCCAGGTGTGCCTGTGACAGCCTGAGCCACCATTCTTCCTCTTTGGTCAAAAACAGCGTTTGCTAGGTCGCCAGCTTCTCTCACAATTGGGCTAAAAGCGGAACGCTGAAGCGCTCGTGCCTGTTCATTAACTGTAGAAATTAATGACTGCCAGAGTATTTCTAATTCAATCGGGTCGAAATCGCTCATTTTGAATCCTTTACCGCTATAAGACTTCCATTATCCCCAACTTCAACATTCCACCCCGGTCGAATTACAGAAGTCGTCTCTCTTTCCTCTACAATTGCTGGACCGTTAAAAACCATTCCCGGTTTTAACAATTTTCTTTTATAGACCAAGGTTTCGACGGGTTGTTCTCCACGGTTAAAGATTACTGAGCGCTTTTCATTCGAAGTCGCTTCCTCAGTTTTACCTTTCACGCTTTTCTGTGGGTCCATAAGAAGCAAGTCAGCTGACGCGGACAATCTCCATGTGACAACTTCTATGCCAACATCTGGAATAGCTAACCCATATATTCGACGATATTCATCTTCAAACATCGAAGTGACAGACTCGAAGTCAGCTGTCCAGAATTCACCTTCACCAACCCAGACAGTTATCTCATTTCCTTGACCTTCATATCTCGCATCAATTCCATATTTGAAATTGACTGCTTCTCCTGAAACTCCTGCGGCTGTTAAAACTCTCCTACCTTCTATTCGCAACTCCTCCAAAAGAAAGTCTCGTATACCTTCGTCTAAATTGTTTAGCAGCATGGGCTTAGAGCGGGCCAAGTCAATTCTTACAGGGGAAACTAGTGTTCCAAAAGCAGAAAGGACACTGGCGTTGACAGGAAAAATAACTTTACTTGATTCAAGCAATTCTGCTACTCCACAGGCGTGAACAGGTCCAGCCCCACCGAAAGCGAGTAAAGTTATCCCTCGTAAGTCAATACCTCTTTCAACTCCATGCATACGTGCGGCTGCAGACATGTTTTGATTGACAACTTCATGGATGCCCGCTGCTGTTTCAATTTCTGAGAGATCCAATTTCTCAGAAATCACAGATACCGCTTCTTCTGCTTTCGACGCATCTAATGGCATGTCACCGCCAAGAAAACTGTTCGGGTCAAGCATCCCTAGCAGGACGTCAGCATCAGTAACCGCCGCAACTTCACCGCCTTGACCGTAAGAAGCCGGACCTGGCTCAGCACCAGCTGATTCTGGACCTACTTTGAGAAGTCCAAACTGATCTGCTTTGGCTAGGCTTCCTCCTCCTGCACCTATTTCCACCAGATCAACTGAGGGAACAGAAACTGGAAAACCCGAACCTTTCTTGAATCTATATATACGGGCAACTTCAAAAGTATTTGTTAGCTCAGGTTCGAACCCATCTATCAAAGTAGCTTTAGCGGTTGTACCTCCCATATCAAACGCCAGTAGGCGACTTTCATCTAATCCTTTCGCAAACCACCTCGCTGCTAATGCCCCTGCAGCCGGACCAGATTCAACTAACCGAATCGGTGCTTGTGCCGCATCTTGTGCCGAAACCACACCACCGTTTGACAGCATCATCAGAACTGAGCCGCCAAATCCTTCTTCTGTTAACCAGTTTTGTAATTCATCTAGATAAGGGCCTATAAGAGGCATCGTTGCAGCATTGCAAGCAGCAGTAATCATTCTTGGATATTCGCGTATTTGGGGAGCTATTTCGGCTGACACGCAAACCGGGATGTTCAAAGAGTCTCTGATTCGATCAGCAATAAATTTCTCATTCGAAGGATTTATATAAGAATTAATAAGACAGACCGCAACAGATTCAGCGTCAGCACTTCTAATCTCACTTATCAATTTTTCAATATCTTCATCGGATGGCTCTTCGATCAAATCTCCATCTGCGTTGGTTCTTTCAGGAATTTCAAATGTCAAATGCCTAGGTATCGGTGGTTCAGGAAATTCGATTTGCAAGTCGTACATGTCATAACGGTGCTCATCACGAATCAAAAGAGTGTCCCCAAAGCCTGCAGTCGTTACCAGTGCAGCACGACCTGTTTTACCTTCTATCAGAGCATTAGTAATCAAGGTCGTAGCGTGCACTATCGGAGCTGTGATGTCTTTAGGTTCAACCTGTGTTGTGGCCAACAGGTCTTTTATGCCTTTTCTTACTGCTTCTAATGGAGCCTTCGGCGTAGTCAATGTTTTTTCCACACTGACTTCACCTGTTGTGTCATTGAGAAGTACGACATCAGTAAAGGTCCCACCTATATCAACAGCTAGACGCCAATTATCTTCAACCATTATTTTTCTTCAAATCATCTCGGGGCGGAGAGAAAATATCCAAGATCCAACACTCATCTAATTCTTCGTCACCTATAAAAATACTGTCTCCATGCCAGACACCTCTTGGCGCTATATAGACATCACCGGTGTTTAAATACGATCTCTCCTGCGTATCTTCTCCACCTATACGGAAATCCAAAGCGCCTCGAAAAATGATCCCAAGCTGTTCGTGATCATCATGTTTATGCATATAGGAACCTTTAGCGCCACCATCTATCCTCCAAAAACACAATTGGGTCTGTTCTCCACCCATCACACACCTTCTGAAGCCTGGCCTATTTGTCTCCTCGAAGTTTTCGTTATCAAAAAAAAATAGAAAATTTGAAGAATCTTGATTCAGCAACTCATACCAACTTTTCAAATATTTGATCTTCGATTTCAGCGACGTGATCTGCAGCAGCTGTAGAAGCAGCAATTGCATCACCTTCAAATATCGCTTTCGCTATTTCCTTATGTTTTTTTGCGACTTGTTCAACAATCTTTTTTACTTCCTTAGGCTCTAAACCTCCATATAAGAGAGAAGAGAAAGCAGAAGAATCAGAAACAGCCTTAAGTACACGACCATAGAGTTCTTCAAGGAGCGGGTTTGAACAGCATTCTCCAATCTTCATGTGGAAACGGTGGTTCAGATTCCTGAATTCTTCTGGATCCATTTCCGAATGGAACGACTCAGCTAATTCCAGCAATTCTTTACGTTGTTGGTCGGTAGCTCTACAAACAGCTAATTCAGTGACAGAGATCTCTATAAATCGACGAGTCTCAACCAAATCTTTAAGTTTTTTAGTTTTCTCATCTGGGACATCTACAACACCTATGTGGTCAACTACATACAATCGATTTGTTTGACGTTCTAAAACCCCTAAAGAGACAAGCTGTTGTATAGCTTCTCTGAGAGTAGTTCTAGCAACTCCAAAATCTTCACACAATTGTCTCTCAGAAGGCATTCTTTCCCCTGGGGTAAATCTTCCCTCACGGATTAACTGAAGTAACTGTCCGCTGACTTGATCGGCAATAGTTGTTCTTTCTATTGGTTTTAACGAATAAGAATCCCCTGAAAAAGACATTTAATTTCTTCCTTTAAGCTCTCTGCCAAATTTTTCTATTTCCCCAGAAAGATTAAGGGGTTCAATTATTGCAGCCGTTTCTGCATCTCCCCAAAACTTTTCTGGTACTAACCACATAACTTCAAATTCCAGACCATCAGGATCTACTCCATAAAGGCTTTTATTCACACCGTGATCACTCGCCCCTACAAGGCATCCTTCCTTTTCAAGAGTTTTTTTCACTTCTTCTAGTTCTGCAAGAGTCTCTACTTCCCAAGCGATGTGATAGAGACCAACACTTTTTTGTCCAGCATTTGAAGGGGAAGCATTCTTTCCAATTGAAAAAAAAGCGACGTCATGATGATTGTTTGAACTAGGAGCACGCATAAAAACGAACTGACCGTTTTCATCTTCAATATTTGTTATAAAACCGAAGACTCTCGAATAAAACTCTTTATGGGTGCGGGCATCACGAACATAAAGAACCGCGTGGTTCATACCTTTTATGCTCATTTGAACCTTTCATAACCATGGTCTGATGGTCAGACCAAGATACAACTTGATTTTATTAAACAACAACTCGAAAACTAAAAACTAATTTTTCACTCAATTAATCGGTGACAATAAAGAGCGTGTTTTCGCTACATCATCTTTCAATTGTTCAACCAGGGAATCAATGCCATCGAATCTTTTTTCACTTCGCAAAAAATATAAAAAAGCAACTCCGCAAATCTCTCCATACAAATCATCATCAAAATCGAGTAAATGAGCTTCGAGTAGAGAAGTATCAGCATGCTCATAGAAGGTGGGTCGTCGACCAACATTAATCGCACAAAGGTTTTCAGAGCCGTCTGCTCTTGTGAAAATACCTGCATACACTCCATCAGCAGGCCAAGCCCGTTCAGAGGATAAGAGCAAATTTGCTGTAGGAAAACCTATAGTTCTTCCCCTCTGATCTCCATATATGACTTCTCCGGAAATGCTGTACGGACGTCCCAACATTTGCATAGCGCTTTCAACTTCACCGCCTCTGAGAGCCCTTCTTATTGCAGTAGAAGAAATGGCCTCAGAATCTTCTTTGCTTCGCATCATCGGGGCAATCTTTCGAACTTCAAAATCCAATTCTTTAGAAATTTGCTCCAAAAAATCGAAATTACCTTCTCGGTTGTTGCCGAAATGCACATCATGTCCAACAATCAACAGATCAACAGAAAGTTTTCCTACTAATACTTCTTTCACGAAATCCCTAGCAGTTCTTTCGGACTCTTTCTGATCGAAGGGGACAACCAATAGGTGGTCGATTCCACGATCAGCTATTAGAGAAACTTTGTCCTCAAAGGAAGACAGAAAATAAGGAACGCTCTCTGGACGGAGCAATTCGGCTGGGTGACGATCAAACGTCACAACAATACTTTCACCTCCACGCTTCCCAGCTTCATCTACTACATCAGTAATAATTTTTTGATGCCCTAAATGAAGTCCGTCGAAAGTTCCAAGAGTAACCACAGTCGGAGTTTCGAAAACTAAAGGATCTGAAAATTGATGAACTTCCACAACAAAACGTTATTGGAAATTGAACAGAATAAGACCTTAAAACAAAAAGACTTCAAAGGGTAAAAGTCTTAGTTGTTGAAAATATGACCTAGCCGTGTCTTTTTTGTTTCTAAATAACGTTCATTTTCCTCGGTCGGAGCTGTTTCCAACGGTACACGTGAAACAACATCTATACCCTCGTCCTCCAACTCGCTTTTTTTCTTTGGATTGTTTGTCAGAAGCCTTATTTTCGAAACACCCAAGTCTTGAAGAATTCCAGCCGCGAAATAATAATCACGAGAATCAACTGGTAAGCCTTGTTCCAAATTAGCGTCAACTGTATCCAGTCCTTGATCTTGCAGATTGTAAGCTCGGAGTTTCTTCCCTAATCCGATTCCCCGACCCTCATGTCCGCGCAAATAAATAAAAATACCGACTCCTTCTTCTCCAATCATCTCCAAAGAAGCCCGCAATTGAGAACCACAGTCACATCTGAGAGAGCCAATCAGATCCCCAGTTAAACACTCAGAATGAACTCTAACTAATGGTGAATCAACGTCTGTGATATCACCTAGAACTAATGCCATATTCCCTTCGTTCTTAAAATTATTCCTATACGAATAGGCCACAAACTCTCCGAACCGTGTTGGAATGCGCGCAGAAGAAAACCTTCTTAAAAAATACAACCTTCGAAAAATTTTAGGAAAACCCATCACTAAGAACCGAACCATTCCATATCAAATCTTGCCCTCCAGCAAGAAAACCGAATTTACATT
>CESL01059593.1_pt1 | contig 15619 bp, 12 predicted proteins | sample 531221 | NCBI WGS metagenome assembly CESL01 (sample SAMEA2622197, study PRJEB7988) | marine metagenome | biome: marine biome (ENVO:00000447); feature: mesopelagic zone (ENVO:00000213) & marine oxygen minimum zone (ENVO:01000065); material: "saline water (ENVO:00002010), including plankton...
ACTGCACCTAACATAAAGTTATCTCGCACAAAGTACCCTACTTTTGGGCTCAATCCTAAATTATATCCGGCACCATCGTTTAACCCAAAATTTAACCCAAGGATACTGTTATTTCCCGAATTGATGAGTCCGCTACCAAAGTCACTTCCAATCATAAAGTTACCTTCTTGGATTTGTGCGTTTGAGACAGTAACGCAGCCTAATAAGACCATTACGCTTAAAATTAATATTTTTTTCATTTGAATTTTTATTTTAAGCTAAATTAGGTAAGAGTAAATGTTGAAAATTATTATTTGGTTCAAGTTTAGTATTACTTTAAAAAAGTTGTTAAATTATTCTCGCTTATAGCTGGATTTGATTAAAATCTACATTTCCGCCAGAAATGATTACGCCAATTTGCTTGTTTTTAAATTTAGCGGGTTCTTTTAAAAGGGCTGCTAAAGCTACAGCACTGGATGGTTCGACAATAATTTTCATGCGTTCCCAGATTAATTTTAGCGCATTTTTGATCTCCTCTTCCGTCACCCTAATGATTTCTTCCACGTGTTTTTGAATAATCGGGAAGTTCTGGTCGCCAAGCTGCGTTTTTAATCCATCTGCGATGGTATTTGTACTCTGGTTAGTTTCAATTGTCCCTGAAATTAGCGAGCGATAGGCATCATCTACTTCAAAAGGTTCAGCGCCTATGGTTTTTGCACTTTTAGCAAATAAATTTACAGCCAGTGCAGTACCGCCTATAAGTCCGCCACCACCAACAGGGGTAATCACGAGATCAAGATGAGGTTGCTTTTGAAGCAATTCTAAAGCAGCTGTTCCCTGTCCTAAAATCACTTCGATATCATTAGAAGGATGTACAAATGTAGCTCCTTTTTCCTCAACGATTTTTTGAGCGGTTTCCTCACGGTTTTTTAAAGTCGGTGGGCATTCAATGATTATTCCGCCGTAAGTTTTAACAGCATCTTTTTTAACTTGTGGAGCGCTAGAGGGCATCACAATATAAGCTGTAATTCCTAAGCTTTTAGCGGCCAAAGATAATGCCTGAGCGAAATTTCCAGAAGAATGCGTAACTACTCCCTTTTTCTGATCTTCCTGGCTAAGCTGTAAAATAGCATTGGTGGCACCACGCATTTTAAAAGCACCCATTTTTTGAAAATTCTCGCATTTAAAATAGATGGAGCAATCAGCAATTTCATTAATTAAGCGTGAAGTTAAAATTGGGGTTTCGTGAATGTAGGGAGAGATACGTTCGTGTACTTGTAATAATCTTTCTTTGGTGAAAACTTCCATAAAAATAAATGCTGAAATTGGTTCGAAAAATAACCAATTTCAGCAGTAGTAAAAAATCTTTTAGATGAATTATCACTCTTCAATAGGAACCGTAAACACTGGGATTTTTGATTGCTTTAGAATTTCCATAGCGACACTTTCTGCAAAAAGATTATAAAAGAATCCGTGCTGGTGGGTGCCAACAATCAACATATCCGTGTTCAGTTTTTTGGCTTCTTCTAAAATAGTTTCAACGGTGGAGCCTTGAATTAGAAGCGCTTCAGAATCTATATTATTTTGGATAAACGAATCGCAAAGCTGTTGTAGCATTCGATGTTCCTGTCTAAACTCTTCAGCTTTGGTATCGCGAATATATTGTGGCCCAACTTCATAGCCCACAAAATCGGGATATGCTTCAGCTACATGAACCAGCCATACTTTTGCTTCGAATTTTTCAGCAAAATGTTCAGCATAGGTGAGCATTTCGCCAACAGCTTCATTAAAATCTACGGCCACTAGGATATTTTTGATTAGCATAGTTTAAGTAATTAATAACCACGATCCTGTTCTACCAGGTTTTTAAGTTCTTCGCCATCCTGAAAACGTTCGTAATTTTCTACAATTTGAGGGATAACAGATTCAGCTTCGGTTAAACTTGCGGTATGTGGAGTAATGGTGATTCTTTTATGTTCCCAAAAAGCATGGTCTTCTGGTAAAGGCTCTTCTTTAAAAACATCTAAAGCAGCACCGGCAAGATGCCCACTATCGATCATTTCTATAAGATCGTTTTCTTCTAAATGTTCTCCACGACCAACATTGATCACATAAGCCCCTTTTGGAAGTTTTTCAAACAATTCTTTATTTAAAATTCCGCTGGTTGCATCGGTTAACGGTAAAAGGCATATCAAAATTTCAGAGGCTTGTAAAAAATCTTCCAGACTATTATCACCGTAATACGAGGTGATTTCTTCACAATCTTTTTCTGTACGGGACCAACCTGAGACTTTAAAGTTATTTTTGGCTAAAAGCTGAGCTGTGGCAGTACCAATAACGCCCATTCCCATTATTCCAACTTTCATATCACTATTGCGACAATATTTTAGCACATTCCAGTTACTATCTTTTTCCTGATGTTTATAGGCCGAAAGGTGTCGGGTATGATTTAGTACCAGGGCCAGAACAAACTCGCTTAAATCACTGGTTAATTGTTTATCTACCACTCTTGTGATTTTCACATCTTCCGGAAATTCAGGGTCTGAAGTGATATGATCCACACCGGCTCCCATGGAGGCTACAACTTTTAAATTCGGATAGTTTTTGAATAGTCCGCGTGGATGCTTCCATGTAATGGCGAATTCTACTTCTTCATTATCATGATCTTCAGGATAAACATAAACATTCATTCCCGGATGTTGACTTTTAAGGGTTTCTACCCAGTGGGATACATCTCTCCCGGGAGCTACAACTAATACTGACATTTAATTCTAATTTTTTACCCTATCTAGGGTTTTGATTTTTAATTTGATTGTTAGCTAACAAAAGCACTATAGCCTGTAATGGCTCTACCCACTATTAATGAGTTTATTTCCTTGGTTCCCTCGTAACTATAAATAGCCTCGGCGTCGGCTACAAAACGAGCAACATCGTGTTCCAGTAAAATTCCGTTACCGCCCATTACTTCACGAGCACGGCTTACCACATCCCGCATCCTCATACTGCAGTAAACTTTAGCTAAAGAGGCATGCTCATCGGTAAGCATATCCTGATCCTGCATTTCTGAAAGTCTAAAACATAAAGTTTGCATGGCAGTAAGGTTAGAAACCATTTCTACCAGATGGTTTTGTACTAATTGATACGAAGCAATTGGTCGCCCAAATTGTTCTCTTTTTCGGGTATACTTTAAAGCACTTTCATAGGCACCACGAGCACAGCCCACTGCCTGCCAGGCCACACCGGCACGCGTCATTCGTAATACATTGGCCGTATCTTTAAACGAATTTGCGTTTTGCAATCGATCACTCTCTGCAACATTACAATCGGTAAGCGTGATAATGGCATTTTGTACGATACGAAGTGCCATTTTATCTTCCATTTTTTCAGCTTTAAAGCCTGGATTGTCTTTTTCTACCAAAAATCCTTTCACCTGGTTGCTATCTTCATCACGTGCCCAAATAATAATCACATCGGCGAAAGTGGCATTACCAATCCATTTTTTTTGTCCGTTTAAAATCCAGTTTTCACCATCAAACTTACAGGTGGTTTCTAATCCACCGGCCACACCAGAGCCTACGTTAGGTTCGGTTAATCCAAAAGCCCCAATTTTCTCTAGTTTTTGCATCTGTGGAAGCCATTTTTGCTTTTGTTCTTCGCTACCGCATAAATAAATAGAGCCCATAGCCAAGCCACTGTGAACACCAAAGAAAGTTGAGGTAGAAACATCTACCCTGGCAATTTCCTGAGCAATAATCCCTTCCATTAAAAATGGAAGATTAGGGCAACCATAGCCTTCGTAAGGAATACCGGCAATATTCAGTTTTTTGAATTTTTCGATGATCTCGAATGGGAATTTTGCCCGATTCCAGTGATCATTGACTAAAGGCCGAATCTCATCTTCCATAAGATGGCGTACTTTCATCTGCAATTCACGCTGTTCTTTGGTAAGTTTGTAATCCAGATTGTAAAAATCGCCATCTATAGGAGGGAGGTCACTTTGCGATTTGTGACGCTTTGTTTTTAACATTTTCATGAGTCCGGCAAGTTGGCGCTCATCTAATTTACCTAAAGTCTTCATGGCTTCAGATAAATCAATTTGTTGGTTGATTTTTGCCAGTTGATCCATATCAACCGACTTTAACAGGTTTACCGTGTTTCTAACTTTTTTGAAAAAGGACATGGGATTGCTTTTGTTATCATTCTAAATTTAAGGATTAAAAAGCCCCGCTGCTGTTAAAGGTTTCCGAAGAAAAGGATAAAATCGAAAAGAATCATAACAATAGTTAAACTAAAAAATCCCCTGAAGCTATTTGGGGGATTTTGGTCGTTTTGGGTTTGTATTTTAAATAGTTAAACCTAATCTTTAATTAGATCCATGTTTTCAATTTCATTTGTTGCTGTGTTGTGCTTTTTATAAGTATTTACAAAAGTATCCTTAACTCGTTCAGAATATATAAAATAAGGAATCCATACCAAGCAGCTGATTAATGATTTTAGTACTTCACTGTAGATGTCTGCAGTCGCGGTTATAGACTGTATAGATGGAATAGTTGATGCCGCCAGAGCATCTATACTTAAGCCTATAAGATTAAAGGCATAAAAGACAATTATCAGTCTTGGAGCGATTGATCTTCTTTTAAAGAAAATGATCAATATTAAAATATTAAAAGCAATCGAAGCAGCGTTGAAAATAACTTCAAAAAATACAAGTAATACTAAAGCTTCATTCCCGGTGGACCAAAGTGAAAAATAATTAGAGGTGAAATAATCATTGCTGATCATAGGAAAGAAGCTAAGTATTGGAGAAATACAAAGCCCTATTGCTATTAAAACTAACCAACCCCCAATGGGACGATGATCATCTGGATGTGCTTTTGACGGAATATCGTAGTTGGTATAAATTAAACGACATAGAAATCCCACACCGGTAAATACCACTAAAAATAAAATAACTGCAAACCAGGAAATATCAGAATCACCCGTAGCGGCTAAACTTTGAGCCATTCCTGTATTATAGGTAAGGTAATACGATATATTTTCCGAGGCTTTTTCGTGCGCTTTTAGAAATTCTGAATAATCTTCAGCAGGTACATGATCACTTAAAGCTTTGTATTTATGGATAAGGTCAATCCTGGCATTCGAGTATTTAGTTTCATAGGTATATTCAAAATAAGGATTGTCTGATTTATAATAGTCGGGTTTAATGCTCCATTTTTCAGGGGTGAAAATGACGATATTATAATCGATATTAGTGCTTTCGTTAATATAATAAGGAGATTTACGTTTTGCAGTTTTCTGCGGAAACATAAAATTATCGATTGCCAATGCGTAGTATTCTGAATAGATCTGCTCGGGATCCTCTGGCATTGCTGCCCAGTGATTAGGGATAACATATTCTTCGTAGACCGTAAAGGTATTCTTTTGGTTACGGTCATCTTTAAAATACATATCTTGAGCTACTTCGATATCATTATAGGCAAGACTATAGAAATCAAGATAGCTTTTTTGAATACTGCTTAAACCGTTCGCATTAAATTCGGCCCTGGTATTATCTGCTTTAGAACCCGTATAAACCGTTTCTACTTTAAGTCGTGTTGACCCTCCAATAGAATCGATAATAAAGGTTTCAGTGATATTGGCTTTTCCGTAATCAGGTTTTTCGAATTTAGTAAGTGCTGTAGTGTTATCATCTAAAATAAGTCCGTATCCATAATCTGGTGTGAAGATTTCTTCAGCATCAATGCCCTGATTGCTTATCGTGGGGTCAATAAAATAATCCTTATTGAATCTTTTATACTGCACAATGCAATGATCAAAAGAATTTGGAGATGGTAAATCTTCATTTATGGTGTTTCCGAAAGAAGAATTAACCAGAATTGGGTGCGCATCGATTTGATAGGACTTTAAAAGTTCACTCAGCAAAAAGGATTTGTCTTTACAATCACCATATCTGCGGTTAAAAATATCTTTAGGATTACTGGGTTTATGGGAGCTTAAGCCATTTTCGAAACCTAAATACCTTATTTTATCCTGAACAAACCTAACTAACGGAACAATGGGATCATCGAAAATGGTATCGGCTTCCACAATTTCTTTGGCCTTTGCGTGTAACCAGTTTCTATCTGCAGCTGATATTTGATAATACTGATTATAATTTTTAGCCACATCATTCCAGGATTGAAACTGGGAGATCTGGTAAGATTGTGATGCATCATACCAAACTGGTACGTTTGCATCGTAAAGAGTGGTTTCGGGATTTTCGTTTTTTACTACATATTCTATATAGTTTGCATGCGCTGTAATTTCGGGTTTAGTATTTCCGTTAAAAAACCTGATCTCTAGGGGTTCTGTCTTAGGAACAATATATCTTCCGTAGATATATACCACGGGAAGCGAATATTCCAAATACTCTTCTGTAGAAAACTTTCCATGATGAACAGGGTTAAATCCCTAGCGCGTATAGCTATATTCAATGATGTCGCCTACTCTTACGTCTGTTAGATTAAAAAGAGCAGAAAGGGAGCCATCATATAAATGCCGCTCTAAATTGGTTTCACGCTGTACGGTTTTAATTTGGTTTAAATTTAACTGGTCAATGACTTTTCCTTCACGGTAAATATTAATTTTGTGTATAAACAAGCTTTGAAAATCGGGATCAAATTCAATAGTGAAATCGCTCATTTCCTGCACACCTTCACTATTAAGAACTTTAAAAGCCATGTGACGATAGGCCTTTTGCTCAATTAAATTGTATTGTGAATCGACAAGCAGATAAAGAAAAGGAGCATTATCGAGTTCTTTTTTTTCTGAAGAGAGTTTAGCCTCTATGGGAGTAACCCAGTCTGGTGTTTTTGATTGAAAGACCTGATTACTTTGTGCTGAAACAGCACATAGCCAAATACACGTGATAAACGTGCAGATTGATTGTAAGCGCTTCATAAAAATGTTAATAATCTCTCAAATAAACGTTAATATTTTTAATAAAAAAAGTAGGTGAAATAAAAAATCCCCTTATGACGAGGGGATTTTGCTAGTTTATTACTGTTAATCTAATTTTATATGGCCTACGGCTTATTTTAGTAACTACTTATTTAGGATACTCTAAATTTATGAGAAAACTTGCACCTTTTCTTTCAAATAGATTATTATCGCTAGGTTGTGTATAATTGGCAATTTGTTCCCCCAATCTTTCGTAGAAAGCGAAGGAACGCGGGTGACTTGAATTTACATAAATCCTTTTGTATTCTAATTCCGAATAATATGGAATTATTATTTCTTTTAACCAGTTTTTGCCATATCCCTTACCTTTTTCGGTAATGTGAAAGTATTTGATTTGAAGAGCCGTTTTTTCCTCAATAATCCTATATCGTCCTTCGTTATCTGCGATATTACCACGCACAATAAATGCGCAACCTATCAAATGATCGTTTTTAAATAGTAAATGTGAATCGATGCTAAGCTTATCGTTTTTTTTTAAATTTTCGAAAAGGCGGCACGCATGAAAAAACTCGTTATAATCATCCCAGTCTTCGTCTAGTTTATACTTTACATAGGCTAAAATTGGAGAAAAATAAAATGCTTTAATATCATTTGATAGGTAATATTTTAAATTTTTATGGGTTCCAAGTAATTTCATAAGCTATTCAAATCTATAAATTAGCAGTATGTCCATGAGGAGTGGACCAGAAAACCTTTTACAATTTCAGAGCTTCCCGGTGACTAATTATCGGTATCGTGGTATCCTCTGGTATCCTCTATTGGAGGTGCCAATAAGCTTTTGGATCTTAGGTATAATACCTATAATCCAAAAGCATCTTTTACCTTATCTACATAGTCTAATTTTTCCCATGTAAATAGTTCAACTTCTTTCTTAATTTCGCCGTTATAAGGACTTTTAAAGATCTTGGTTACTTTTTTGGGTTCTTTTCCCATATGCCCATAAGCAGCAGTTTCGCGATAAATAGGATTTCTAAGATTTAAGCGCTCTTCGATAGCGAAAGGTCGCATATCAAAAATTTCAACTACTTTTTTAGCGATCTCACCATTGCTCATTGCCACTTTAGAGGTTCCATAAGTATCTACAGAAATCGAAGTTGGTTCTACCACACCAATAGCATACGATACCTGAACCAAAACTTCGTCTGCAACTCCGGCTGCGACCAGGTTTTTGGCAATATGTCTGGAAGCATAAGCTGCAGAGCGGTCTACTTTACTAGGATCTTTACCAGAAAAAGCACCACCACCATGAGCACCTTTACCACCGTAAGTATCCACGATGATTTTTCTACCGGTAAGTCCGGCATCTCCATGCGGTCCGCCAATTACAAATTTTCCGGTAGGATTTATATGATATTTGATGTCATTGTTAAACAATTCCTGTACATATTCAGGGAGTTGTGCAATGACACGCGGCATTAGGATCTCAATAATATCTTTCTTGATTTTAGCCAACATTTCCTCATCATTTTCCATAAACTGATCATGCTGTGTGGAAAGTACGATGGCTACGATGCGCTGGGGAATATTGTCATCACTATATTCGATAGTTACCTGGCTTTTCGCGTCTGGGCGTAAATAAGGAATTTCGTTTCCTTCGCGTCTTAGCTCAGCAAGTTCGTACACCATTTTGTGAGAAATATCTAAAGCCAAAGGCATAAAGTTAGCGGTCTCTGTAGTAGCATAACCAAACATCATTCCCTGGTCGCCAGCCCCCTGTTCTTCTTTGGTAGCACGGTCTACACCCTGATTAATATCTGGTGATTGCTCGTGGATTAAAGAAATCACACCACAAGAATCCCCGCTAAATTGATAAGCACCTTTTGTGTATCCAATGTCATTGATTACGTCACGGGCGATTTGTTGTACGTCCAGATACGTGTTAGAGCGAACTTCGCCGGCTAATACTACCTGTCCTGTTGTTACTAAAGTTTCGCAGGCTACTTTTGATTCTTCATCAAAAGCCAGAAAATTATCCAATAAAGTATCACTAATCTGATCTGCAATCTTATCTGGGTGTCCTTCAGAAACACTTTCTGAAGTAAATAAGTAAGCCATAAATCTACGCTTTATATTATAAAAAGAAGGGATAAATTTGACGTAAAGGCAGACTATAAAAGTATTACTGCTTTAGCATTTTAACCAAATTATTTTCTTTGGCATACTTCTAAAATGATTAGAAGTATTAGGGTTGCAATCAGTCAAATCTTTCCCTGTTATTAATCTGGCTACAAATGTATAAAAATTGTTTTTACTCCAACTTTCTTTAACTTCTTTTTAGTTTGAAATCTGGTAATGGATTTTTTATTAAAATAATTAGTTTGTTTAAATTTATAGCATATCGCTTGTTTTACTGAGGTTTCGGTATCATATTAAGCCTGTTTTTAGTTAATTCTTAGCTCACTACATATTAATATTTAAATTTTTTACTCAAAAAATTTTGGTTTTGAATTATTTTCGCATTTATCTTTGTATCACGAAACAAGAGAGAAATGATTTTAAACAATATGATGCGCTTTATGATGATGTGGAGAATTTCCGCAGCGCGCGCTATTGCTTAAAATTAAAACTATAATTTGCAAAATGAGCCGCTGTATTTTACAGCGGCTTTTTTTTGCCATAAATTTTAATGCTGCAAATGATGACAAATAAAAGCATGATTTGCTATTGCCCAAACAGGAAAGGTTAATCGAATAAGATCTCCCGGGCAATAGCCTGATAAAGGGAGATCGCTTATGAATCTTAAAGAATAAAAAAATGAGTTTAAATAAATTTGCTACAAACGCTTTACATGCAGGTCACGATGTAACCATTCACGGAGGAACAAGAGCTGTTCCTATTTACCAAACCACTTCTTATGTTTTTAAAGATGCCGATGAGGCAGCCGGGAGGTTTTCGTTAGCACAACCGGGATATATTTATACCCGTTTAAATAATCCTACTAACGATATCTTAGAACAAAGACTGGCTGCTTTAGAAGGAGGAATTGGCGCGGTAGTAACCGCATCTGGAACAGCGGCTATTAATACCACTTTATTAACCTTACTAAAAGCAGGCGATCATATCGTGGCTTCCAGCAGCTTGTATGGAGGTACTTATAACCTGTTAAGCGTAACACTACCAAGACTTGGGATCACCACTACTTTTGTAGATCCCTCAAAACCTGAGAATTTTGGGGAAGCTGTCCAGGAAAATACAAGAGCTATCTTTGCAGAGTCTCTGGGAAATCCCAAATTAGATGTCTTAGACTTAAAAAATATCTCTAAACAAGCCAAAGCACATAAGATTCCCTTTATTGTAGATAATACAGTAGCCACCCCTTATTTATTAAAACCAATTGAGTTTGGCGCCAATATCGTAATAGAATCTCTAACCAAGTACATTAGTGGTAATGGAACATCTTTAGGAGGCGCTATCATCGATGCCGGTACGTTTGACTGGGCTAGCGGTAATTTTCCTGAATTTACAGAACCTTCGCCTGGATATCATGGATTGATATATCATGAAGCTTTAGGTAATGCTGCTTTTATAGCCAAAATAAGGGTAGAAGGATTACGTGATTACGGGGCGGCCTTAAGTCCTTTCAATGCTTTCCAGATAATTCAGGGACTTGAAACTTTAAAAATAAGAATTAAGGGGCATAGCGAAAATGCTTTGGCACTGGCCAAATGGTTGCAAGAACAAGAAGTGGTAACCTGGGTAAACTATCCGGGATTAAGCGATAGTCCATATTACAAACTGGCTCAGGAATATTTGCCAGAGGGACAGAGTGGCGTTCTTACTTTTGGAGTGAAAGGGGGGTATGATTCTGCTAAGATTATCGCTAACGAAACAAAATTATTCTCCTTACTGGCTAACATAGGAGATACAAAATCTTTAATTATTCATCCTGCTAGCACCACCCATCAACAACTTGATGATAAAGCACAGCAAGCCACTGGTGTTTCTAAGGATTTAATACGTTTATCTGTAGGTCTTGAAGATATCGAAGATTTAAAAGCTGATTTGAAATTGGTATTTTCAAAAATAAAGTGAGAATAAAATTGAGAATAAAATAATGAGTACTTTTGAAGAGCTTACTCTTAAAAATACTAATAATTAAAGATATAAAACCCTTATAGTATGTCTACTCCACATTTTGAAACTGAAGCTATACGTACTCAGATAGAACGTTCACAGTTTTTAGAACATTCATCTCCTTTGTACCTAACCTCAAGTTATATCTTTGAAGATGCTGAGGATATGCGAGCTTCATTTTCCGAAGAAAAAGAACGGAATATTTATAGCAGGTTCTCGAACCCCAATACGTCAGAATTTGTTGAAAAAATAGCTAAAATGGAAGGGGCAGAAACAGGTTATGCTTTTGCTACCGGGATGAGTGCTGTGTTTTCTACCCTTGCAGCATTATTAAATAGCGGGGATCATATAATTTCCTCAAGATCGGTTTTTGGAAGTACTCATTCTCTTTTTACAAAGTTTTTTCCAAAATGGAATATTTCACACAGTTATTTTAAGATTGATGAAGTAGATGCTATTGAAAGCTTAATCAAGCCTGAAACAAAAATCATTTTTGCCGAAACACCAACCAATCCCGGTGTCGATATTATCGATTTAGAAGTACTTAGCGAAATTGCTAAAAAACATAAGCTAATTTTAGTAATCGATAACTGCTTTGCAACGCCTTATATTCAAAATCCTATTAAGTATGGAGCGCATTTGGTGATCCATTCGGCTACAAAGATGATTGATGGGCAGGGAAGGGTCTTAGGCGGAGTTACCGTGGGAAATGCCGATCTTATTAGGGAGATTTACTTATTTTCCAGAAATACCGGCCCGGCACTCAGCCCTTTTAATGCATGGATTCTTTCAAAGAGTTTAGAAACTTTAGCAGTACGTTTAGAAAAGCATTCTGAAAACGCTCTGAAATTAGCCGAATTCTTAGAAAACCATCCTAATGTTCAGCAAGTAAAATATCCGTTCCTAAAATCCCATCCGCAATATGAGATTGCAAAAAAACAAATGCGTTTAGGCGGCAATATTATTTCTTTTGAAATTAAAGGAGGGATCGCTGCCGGGAGAAAATTCGTAAACTCAGTAAAAATGTGTTCTAGAAGTGCCAATTTAGGGGATACCAGAAGCATCGTTACCCATCCGGCAAGTACAACCCACAGCAAGTTAAGTGAAGAAGATCGTTTAGAAGTAGGAATAACTGATGGATTGATTAGAACCTCGGTTGGATTAGAACATATTGATGATATTATTGAAGATATAAAACAAGCCTTATCTTAAGTCCCTTCAGTTAAGATGGCAGATGGCGACCATCAGTACGTTTTTCAACATTAAATGAATTTTTGAGAAAGTGTATGGTGAAGTTGAAATATTAAAATTATTTATCTTCGCCGTATGCTTTCAAAGAAAACAAAATACGGAATTAAAGCCTTAACCTTTATAGCAAGGCAACCAGAAAGAAATCCTGTGCAAACTTCGGAAATTGCGAAGAGTGAAAATATCTCGCTTAAGTTTCTGGAAAGTATTCTATTAATACTGCGTAAATCGGGATTTTTAGGCTCAAAAAAAGGCAAGGGCGGAGGTTATTATCTTATTAAGGAACCCGAAGATATTAAAATGACTGCCATCATTAGAGTATTAGAAGGCCCTATAGCAATGGTTCCCTGTGTAAGTCTTAATTATTATGAAAAATGCGAAGACTGCCCTGATGAGCAAACCTGTGCTGTTCATAAATTAATGATTCAGGTTCGTGATAGCACCTTAAATGTGCTTGGTGAAAATACACTGGCCGATTTAAGCTAGATGTATTTTTAAATAAAAAATGTTAAAAATCAAAAAATAACCAACAATTTGTTGGTGTATAAAAAAAGGAAGTTTACTTTTGTGTTATTAACCTACTAAATCTATAGGGTAATAGGTTTTTTGGAATTAGATGAAAAAGTGGACTTCAGGAAAGATAAGATTATGAAAAGGTATACAGAGAAAGAATTAAAAATCCTTAATCAGCAATTAAAAGGCATAGGTCCTGAAGAAATTATCCAATGGGTGATTTTAAACAGTAAGCGACCCGTAGTAACAACTAATTTTAGACCTTATGAGGTGGCGATTTTACATGCCGTTTCTAAAATCAAATCTGATGTTCAGGTGGTTTGGTGTGATACCGGCTATAATACTCCGCAAACCTATCAGCATGCTAAAGAGGTGATTGATATTCTGGATCTAAATGTTAAAATTTATATACCCAAGCAAACTGCTGCCTATCGTGATGCGATGTTTGGTGGAATTCCGCAGGTAGATAGTTCAGATCACGATGAATTTACTCGTCAGGTAAAATTAGAACCTTTTCAAAGAGCGATGAGAGAGCAGCAGCCGGATATCTGGTTTACCAATCTCCGTAAAGGGCAAACTGCTTTCCGTGATAGTATCGATATTCTTAGCTACAGTAAGGATGGTCTTTTAAAAGTAAGTCCTTTTTATCATTGGAGTGATGAAAAACTGGATCTTTATTTAGAAGAGTATAATCTTCCTAATGAGCATAAATATTTTGATCCGACAAAAGTATTGTCCAATAGAGAATGTGGACTACACGCGTAATAAAAGTGATATTTAATTTAAATATTAAAGATGAAAATTATTGTAAATACAAAAGTGATGTGGTGTAAATCGATGTGTTTGCGTAGCATAATATGCACTTAAAAGTCATCATTGTATTTAGTTATATATAAAGTCCTTTTAAGTGTAAACTGAAAAGGACTTTTTTGTTTCCTTCTGTTTTAAACAGATTCCTCTCAATTAAAATAAATTATCCATGCAAAGTTTTAGAACCGAAATTGAAAATCCTGTTGTCGAAAAAGACATCATCGATTTAGAAAAGAAAATTCGACTGTTTCGCGAAGGCAAAGCAGACGAAGAGAAATTCCGAAGCCTGCGCCTTGCGCGTGGAGTTTACGGCCAAAGGCAGGCTGGTGTACAAATGGTTCGTATAAAACTGCCTTTTGGAAAAGTAACTTCAGAGCAATTACATCGTATTGCTGATGTGTCTGATGAATATTCTACCGGAAGATTGCATATCACTACCCGTCAGGATATCCAGATTCATTATGTAAGCTTAGATCGTACGCCCGAACTTTGGGCGCAGCTTGAAAAGGATGATATAACGCTAAGAGAGGCTTGTGGAAATACGGTAAGAAATATTACGGCGTCGCCAACAGCCGGGATTGATGTTGATGAACCTTTTGATGTTTCCCCTTATGCCGATGCTGCTTTTCGATTTTTTCTACGGAACCCAATTTGCCAGGAAATGGGACGGAAGTTTAAAATTGCATTTTCTGCGACAGATGAGGATACGGCCTTAAGCTATATCCATGATCTTGGGTTTATTCCGAAGTTAAAAAACGGAAAACGAGGCTTTAAAGTAATGTTGGGTGGCGGACTGGGTTCACAACCGCGCCATGCCGATAAATTATATGATTTTATTGAAGCTGAAAAAATTATTCCGCTTATAGAATCGGTTCTTCGAGTATTTGATCGTCACGGGGAACGGGCAAAACGGTTAAAAGCGAGAATGAAGTTTTTAATCAAGGATATAGGCTTAGAAGCTTTCTTAGAATTAGTTGATGAACAGAAAAAAGCTTTATCTCAAGAAAAAGTAGAATTTCATATCGATAAATTCGAGGCTGCTCCACCGCTTCAGGATATTGAGGTTCCTTCAATAAAAATTGAAGCTGAAAAGGATTACAAGGTTTGGCGAAATACCAATGTTGTTCCGCAGAAACAGGAAGGACTATTTGCTATTGGAATACGTGTACCTTTAGGTGATTTTTATACCGGAGGAGCCAGACAATTAGCCGATTTGATTAAGAGATACGCGGGAAACGAAATTCGCCTAAGCTTACGTCAGGATATTTTAGTTCGTCATGTACGGGAAGAACTATTACCCTTTTTCTATACTGAATTAAAGAAATTGGGGTATGCAGAAACCGGTTACGATAAAACGGTAGATATTACCGCTTGCCCGGGTACGGATACTTGTAATTTAGGAATTGCCAGTAGTACCGGGATTGCAGATGTTTTGGAAGATGTTTTAAAAGAAGAATATCCGCAGTTTATTAATGGGAAGGATATTACTATAAAAATAAGTGGTTGTATGAATGCCTGCGGGCAGCATAATATGGCTGAAATCGGTTTTCAGGGAATGTCGATTAAATCGGGGAAAGCCGTAGCACCTGCATTACAGGTATTACTTGGTGGCGGTGTTTTAGGAAATGGGGAAGGCCGCTTTGCCGATAAAGTGGTAAAAGTTCCCAGTAAACGCGGCCCGGAAGCCTTAAGAGTTTTATTGAATGATTTTGATGCGAATGCAAGAAGTGATGAAAAATTTATCCAATATTATGATCGACAAGGAAAAACTTATTTCTATGATTTATTAAAAGACTTGGCAGATACCTCAGATCTTAGCGAAAATGATTTTATCGATTGGGGGCATGAAAAACCTTATATCAAAGCGGTTGGAGTAGGAGAATGTGCCGGTGTGGTGATCGATCTTATTGCCACCTTACTTTTTGAAAGTGAAGAGAAGATTGACAACGCGCAAAGCGCTTTAGATCGTAAAGCATGGGCAGATTCTATTTACCAT
>CESL01048210.1_pt1 | contig 15532 bp, 20 predicted proteins | sample 531221 | NCBI WGS metagenome assembly CESL01 (sample SAMEA2622197, study PRJEB7988) | marine metagenome | biome: marine biome (ENVO:00000447); feature: mesopelagic zone (ENVO:00000213) & marine oxygen minimum zone (ENVO:01000065); material: "saline water (ENVO:00002010), including plankton...
CTTATAGCGAGCATAAATATCACTGGCAATATAACCTAGCGGATGCCCCACATGCAAACCGGCGCCCGATGGATAAGGGAACATATCGAGTACGTAATATTTTGGTTTCTCTGAGGAGTTTAATGCTTTAAAAGTCTGGTTTTCTGCCCAATACTTTTGCCATTTGGCTTCAATGTCGTTGAAGTTGTAGTTCATTTTCTTTCTATTTCTGAACGTCCTAAACGGACTTTATTTTAATAGGAACTCGATAATTGAAATTAAATACTTAAGACCAGCCTCGCAATAAAAAAATCTTCTAATAAAAGTTTTATGGGCTTTTCTTAAGGTAATTTCCTGAATTCCGTAATTATCAATTGTTAACAATCGCTGCAAATTTACAATTTTAAACCAGTTAGGAGCAATTAAGAATGGAAATAGGTTGCCGTTTGATTCGCTGTCAGCGCTTAACTATCAGCTTTTAGATTTCTCCATTTCCCTACGTTTCACCTGCCTGCCGGCGAGGCAGGGTCGAAATGAACATAATTTTCCAGAAGTGATTCATTCAAAATTCAGCATTCAACATTCAACATCACCACTCTTGTTTCCTGATTCTTGACTCCTCATTCCAATTCTAAATTCTAACCTCTAAAAGCGAAGCGGTCTAACTCCTTCTCGCTTCCTTTTCCATCGGTAACAATGCGCGATAAATAAATTCGTTCACCGGAGTTTCGATTCCTAATTTCTTGCCTTGTTCTACAATATAGCCGTTGAAATTTTCTAATTCTGAAGGTCGCCCCTCCATAATATCCCGCTGTGTAGAAGCGGTAGTCGTCATTTCCTGACCACTAATAAACTGGAATAATTGCGCTACATCCTCCTCATTAAAATCCACTCCTTTAGCCTGGGCAATCGCTTGAATTTCTAGTCCGGTTTTCTTTAAAATCTCCTGTAAATAATCATCTTGCCACATTTTACCAATACCTACACGGGTTAATCCACCTAAACCACTTACGGTTGCAATAAAGGCAAACTTTTTCCAGATGGCTTTATAAATATCATCTGGAATCATTGCTTTAATCCCTGCATCGTTAAAAATTTCATTCAGCTTTAAAGCTCGATCTGATTTTTCGTTATCCATTTCTCCAAAAATAATCTCGGGTTCCAAATAGAAATGATTAATTAGCCCGGGTTCTTCTTTTTTGCTATAAATTTTACAAAGACCAGCCAAAACATTCTTTTTAGAAATAACTTCCTGGAGCTTTTCCATATTATCGGCACCATTTTGTAATGGTAATATCATAGTTTCTTCAGTAATAATCGATTTTAGCTTTTTTGCAGCATCTTTTATTTGCCAGGATTTTAGTCCTAAAATCACTAAATCTGGTGTTTCTATTTGGCTAATATCATCAGTTGCTTTTGCGGGTTGTATCACAAAATCACCGTTTATGCTATTCACACGAAGTCCGTTTTCTTTAATCGCCTTTAAATGTGCATTTCTAGCTATAAAAGTTACATCATGTCCTGCCTGTGCTAATCGACCACCAAAATAACCGCCAACTCCACCAGTACCGTAAATAAGAATTTTCATAGTTTCCGTTTTTCTTTTTCTATAGATTAATTAATTCAAAAATTTAATAGCATTTTCACAAAAATTGAATCTTATTCTTTCAAATTTACGCTTATCAGAATAATTCTTAAAGTTTGGGCGTTAAGAAAGTCTGGAAACCGTTTACTTTATTATTTTTACAAAAAATTGGTAGCTGTTTATGAGCACATCGTTTGAACGATATCAAAAGCGACGTTTAATTTCATCTTACTTTTCTGTAGTGCTAAGTATCGCACTGGTACTGTTTCTACTGGGAATGTTGGGCTTACTGGTATTAAATACCAAAAAAGTAGCCGATCATTTTAAGGAACAAATTGCAATCACCGTTTATTTTAATGATGATGCCAAAGAAGAGGCCATGCAGAATCTTACCAAAAGTTTAGACACTGCTTCGTATACAAGATCGGTAACTTTTGTATCTAAGGAAGAAGCTGCAAAGCAAACCAAAGAAGCCATTGGTGAAGATTTTATGGAATTTCTGGATTATAATCCGCTCCAAAACTCTATAGATGTGTATATGAATGCCGATTTTGTTTCTTCAGAAAAAGTAGAAGAAATTGCCGCCAAACTTTCAGAAAATAGTGCCGTAGACGAGGTTTCTTATGATAAGCCTTTAATTTCTTTGCTGAATAACAATCTTAAGAAAATTAGTTTTTGGGTGTTGATCGTTAGCGCTTTATTTACGTTTATAGCGGTTTTACTAATAAACAGCTCTATAAGGCTATCGGTTTACTCTAAGCGATTTACTATAAAAACGATGCAAATGGTGGGCGCCACTAAAGGCTTTATTCGCCGCCCATTTATCTGGAATAGTGTAAAATTAGGAATGATTGGTGCCATAGTAGCCCTTATAGGTATGGCAGCAGTAATTTACTATCTAAACAATAGTTTTGCCGAGCTAAACCTGCTTGCCGATAAAAAGATTATATTAGCTTTGTTTGGCGGTGTTTTTCTAACCGGGATTATTATCACCTGGTTAAGTACGTTTTTCGCTACCACCAGATTTCTAAATTTAAAAACAGATGAGCTTTACTATTAAAGCTAAAATCATATAACATGAGCAATAACACCAAACCCCAACAACAGGATAAAAATTTTGTATTCGGTAAAAAGAATTACAAATTCATGTTTATCGGTCTGGCAGTAATCGCTTTAGGATTTATTTTGATGGCAGGTGGCGGTAGCGACGATCCTAATGAATTTAATGAAGCCGTTTATAATTTTCAGCGCATTCGCCTTGCCCCAACCATTGTTTTAATTGGTTTTGGCATTCAGGTTTATGCGATTTTAGTAAACCCAAACAAAAAATAGAATTTGGATACTTTAGACGCCATCATCCTGGGAATAATTCAGGGATTAACTGAATTTTTACCCGTTTCTTCCAGCGGACATTTAGAATTAGGAAAAGCTATCTTAGGAGATAGCAGTCTTCCCGAAGAATCTATGATGTTTACCGTTGTACTTCATTTTGCTACGGCTTTAAGTACTATTGTCGTTTTTAGAAAAGATATATTTGATATTTTTAAAGGTCTTTTTCAGTTTAAATGGAACGAAGAAACTCAATTTTCAGCTAAGATTATTATCTCTATGATTCCGGCTGCCCTTATTGGTGTTTTCTTCGAAGATTATTTAGAAGAACTTTTTGGCGGAAGCGTAATTTTTGTTGGTTTTATGCTCATCATTACCGCTCTTTTACTATGGCTGGCCGATAAAGCAAAAGATACTGGTAAACCAGTAAGTTTTATGAACGCTTTTGTAATTGGTGTTGCACAAGCCATCGCTATACTACCGGGAATTTCACGAAGCGGTTCTACCATTTCGACTTCTGTACTTTTAGGCAACGATAAAACCAAAGCAGCACGTTTTTCATTTTTAATGGTAGTGCCGCTAATATTTGGTAAAATCGCTAAAGACCTATTAGATGGTAACATTACTGAAGAATCGGTTGGCGGTTCTCATCTCATTATAGGTTTTGTGGCCGCATTTTTATCCGGCCTTGTTGCCTGCACCTGGATGATCTCCTTAGTACGAAAAAGTAAACTTTCTTATTTCTCCATTTACTGCTTTATCGTAGGAATCTTTGCCATTGCCTTTGGGTATTTTGCTTAATTTATTCTGAACCTATAGCTGAAACGACTTAAATTTTCAACAAAAACTAAAATCATTACCCACGATCCTAAATTTGTATTTAAGTTTGAAGCTTTAAATAGATTTTGATATATGGATCATCCAATTATTACTGCAGAAGAATTTAAAACAGGGCAAATCTTACTTTTTGATAAGCCCTTAAACTGGACGTCTTTCCAGTTAGTGAATAAAGTACGATGGATGATTCGCAAAAGCTGTGATATTAAAAAGATTAAAGTAGGCCATGCAGGAACTTTGGATCCTTTAGCAACAGGACTTTTAATTATTTGCACGGGGAAATTCACTAAAAGAATACCAGAACTTCAGGGCCAAATTAAAGAATATACCGGTACTTTTTGCCTTGGTTCCACCACAGCTTCTTACGACCTGGAAACCGAAATCGACGAAACGTTCCCCATAGATCACATTACCGAAGAAAATATAGCAGAAACTACAAAAAGTTTTATTGGCGATATTGAACAATTGCCTCCGGTATTTTCTGCATTAAAAAAGGACGGAAAACGACTTTATGAATATGCCCGTAAAGGAGAGGAGGTTGAAATAAAACCAAGAACCATAAGTATTAAAGAATTTGAAACTGATGCTTCAGACTTTCCAGATATTAACTTTAGAGTAGTTTGTAGTAAAGGGACTTACATAAGAAGTCTTGCCCACGATTTCGGAAAAAAATTGAATAGCGGTGCACACCTTTCTTCATTAAGAAGAACAAAAATTGGTGATTTTTCTATAGAAAACAGTTTAGGCCTTGATGATTTTGAAAAGCAATTACCAAGACCTGTTTCAGGTGCTTAAAAACGCTTACCTATAGTAATTCCTACACGCGGGTAAACTTCAATATCGTTACTATCACCAAACAACCTACCGGCACCGGCATAAATTTCGCCTATATAATTATTACGGGTTAGTAATTTAAATCCTACAGCCGCCCCTAAACCAAAATTCGTTGATTTTTTGTCGTACACACTTATGCTGTCTTCCCTATACTCCCCATTGTCATCATAATAATATTCATAGCGATTATAAATATCGCGGTAAGTTGCAATTGCCGAATTAGCCTCGATAAAAAAACCGGCATTCTTTTTCTTACCAAAAAACAAACGATAATACGGACTCAAAATAAAACGTAATGACATATCCTCTGCGTTGTCTAAACCTATTGCTATCGAAGCACCAACACTACTGTTATCTTCCAAAAAGTATTCATAAGTAAGCTCTGGAACACCAGCAATAGACATGGCTAAATTGAGTTTTAATTCCTGCTTGGTTTCATCTGAATCCTGCTCTTGCTGAGCATTAATAATCGAGGAAGTACACACAAAAAATAAGAGTAAAATTTTTTTCATTTTATTGATTGATGAATTGGTTAAATAATATGCAAAATATTAAATTACCAATGCATATCGCTATTATACTTTAAAATTTTATAAAATATGGTTTAATTTACACAAGACCTGCTAAATAAGTTTTACCATAAATACAATTTAAATAAAACTCTTAACTAAGCTATTGGAATATAAACTTTAAAAAATGCTAACTTCCATGCAAAATTACAAATAACGATCACGGTTTATAACGCATGCAGTTTATAGAAAAACATAAAGCCTTACTCTTAACCACTTTGGTATTTTTAGTATTGTTTTTAGGGCTATACAACTGGCATTTGGGAAGTAGCGCAAGGAAAAGCCCGGAATTTTTGGTCGACCTGGATTCTTTCACCCAGTCTTTACAAGAAGAAGAAGAAGAAGAAGAAGAAGAGCAAACAGAACCTGAAAAAACAGCAGAGCAAACAAATTCTAAACCACAAACACATCGTGCTTTTGATCAAAATAATAAAGCCAGGGAAGCGAATTTCGATAAAAAGTTAAACGATATTTTCCAGAAAAATTCGGCTTCACAAACCGAAACCTCAGACAATAGCGAGAGCAATTCTTCTGGAGATTATGCGGTTGGAAAACCTGGAAAAAAAACACAAAAGCAATCTGATGGGGATAATTCGAACACTGCCACCTCTACTAAGCGTGGTAGCCTAAAGAACAGTTCTATTTCTTTTAATTTAAAGGGAAGAACGGCCGTAAACATTCCTAATCCTATTTATACCTGTAGTATTTCTGGTAAAATAGTCATCAATATCAAAGTGAACGAAAGTGGCCGCGTTATAGCCACATCTTTTAATGAAGCCAGTTCTTCTACTGATAACAAATGCTTGGTAGAAAATGCGCTGCTTTATGCTTCTGAAGCGGTTTTTAGTGAACTCGCTGGGAGGGATAATCAGCCGGGAACGATTACTTATCAATTTAAACCTTAAAATTATGACTCAAAAACATAGATGCGGCTGGTGTTTAGGCGACGAATTATATGAAACCTATCATGATGAAGAATGGGGCGTACCGGTACATGATGATCAAAAATTATTTGAATTTCTAATTCTGGAAACTTTTCAGGCTGGCCTAAGCTGGATTACTATCTTAAGAAAACGAGAAAATTTCAGGAAGGCTTTTGATAATTTTGATTATAAAAAAGTAGCGAAATATTCTGAAGAAAAAATTCAGGAATTACTCCAGGATCCGGGGATTATTAGGAATAAATTAAAAGTGCGAAGTGCGGTTACCAATGCGCAGCTTTTTATGAAAATTCAGGATGAATTTGGCAGTTTTGACCAGTATATCTGGAGCTTTGTAGATCATACACCAATACAGAATAAAGTAAAAAATTACAAAGAAGCTCCGGCGACTACAGAAATTAGTGATAAACTAAGTAAAGACCTCAAAAAACGTGGATTCAAATTCGTGGGATCGACCGTAGTTTATGCGCATATGCAAGCTACCGGTATGGTAAATGATCACGAAACTTCCTGCTTCAGATATAAAGAAGTATAAAAAATCACCAAAATAAAGATTTTAACAACACTAATTAATTGATAAATCGTTATACTTGTATGATTTTTTAACAAAAAAGATTAAAAATCAATCATCATGAAATGTCATGGGCATGTAGCTTATCAACTTAATAAATTATTTACCCATCCCTATTTTCAAGCACCAACATTAATCACTCCATATTATCCAAAATAAATACTTCGTATAAATGAATGTTTATAAAGTATTATTAGGTATCTCTACATTTTTACTATGTTTATTTTTTGGAATGATCATCTTTGGATATACTAGTATTACAGGCCCTGTACTTATTCTTTTCTTTTTAAATACGGCTTTAGCCTTTAGAGGATTTCCCAGCTTAAAAGGTTTCACTTTTACAACGATTATTTTTGCAGCAGTAACTACATCGATGTATTACCCGCAATATTTTATAGCTGTAGGAGATTTTAAATTAACCAATCTTATCACACCGCTTATCCAAATCATCATGTTTGGTATGGGAACTTCTATGAAGGCAAAAGACTTTGCCGCTGTGATAAAGACCCCAAAAGGAGTGGTTATTGGAGTTTTGGCACAGCTGGGCATTATGCCATTTATGGGATATATACTGGCAGTAGTTAGTGATTTTCCTACTGAAATTGCTGCAGGGATTATTCTTATTGGAAGCTCACCAAGTGGGATGGCTTCTAATGTTATGGCTTATCTAGCCAAAGCAAATCTTGCCCTCTCTATTAGTATAACCGCCATAGCCACATTAATGGCACCTTTATTAACCCCTTTATTAATGAAATTATTAGCCGGAGAATTCGTAGAAATTGATCTCTTGGGAATGATGTGGAATATTGTAAAGATGATCATCATACCTATTGGAGCTGGCTTATTATTCAATAAAATTTTTAAAGACAAAACTCGATGGCTTGATAAAGTTATGCCCATAATATCTATGCTAGGCATTGCTTTAATCATTGTAGTAATCACTGCTGCAGGCCGTGATAGCTTAATGGATATTGGGGCATTATTGATTTTGGTGGTTTTAATACACAATCTATTTGGATACCTTTTAGGATACTGGGTAGCAAGAGTATGTAAAATGCCAGAGCGCGATGCAAGGACTATAGCATTAGAAGTAGGAATGCAAAATGGCGGACTGGCATCGGGGATCGCTAATTCTTTAGGAAAAATAGCCACAATTGGACTGGCGCCAGCGGTTTTTGGACCGTTAATGAATATTACCGGTTCCATACTGGCTTCTTACTGGCACAAGAAAAATCCTGAAGAACCTAAAAGCAATACTAAAGAAACCGAAAATGATATCCCATAAAAGAATTTTGGAATGAAAAACCTTATTCTTTTTTATTTTAATTTTTAAAAAGAAAGCAAGAAAAACAATGAAAAAACAACCTGAAACTCATAACTATTGAGAGATACCAGATAGTTATAAATATTCAAGAAATTCCTTTCTGGAAATTTCTTCTGCCCCAAGACTTTCTAAATGATCTGTATGCACCTGGCAATCGATAAGTTTTACTCCGTTTTCCTGAAGTTTCCTTACCATACTTATAAAACCGTATTTAGAGGCATTGCTTACTTTTGCAAACATGCTCTCCCCACAAAAAAGCTTTTTATTTTTTAGATAAATCCCATATAAGCCTCCTACAATCTCCCCATCCTTCCAAACCTCGACAGATTGAGCGATTCCTTTTTTATTTAAACCGATATAAGCGGCCTTCATTTCTGGCGTGATCCAGGTACCCAGCTGTCCTTTTCGTTTGATTTTGGCACAGTTCTCTATTACCGTTTCAAATGCTTCGTTATAGGTAATTTTAAACGCTTCTTTTTTAAACAGCTGTCTCATGCTCTTTGAAACCTTTAATTTATGTGGAAATAAAACCATTCTGGGATCCGGGCACCACCATAAAATAGGCTGAGATTCATCGTACCAGGGAAAAATCCCTTTTGAATACGCTTCCATTAATCGGCTTTCAGTAAGTGATCCTCCAACAGCGAGTAATCCATCATCTGAAGTGTATCTAATATCTGGAAAGGGTTCAAATGGATTTAAAATTTGCAACATACAGTGTTTTAGGATTAAGAAATGTACAAAAAGAAAAAAGCTTAGCACCATAAAGAGGTACTAAGCTTTTCAAAAAAATTATATTCTAGGTTTAGAAAGGAAGATCGTCATAATCTTCATCTTTAAAATCCTGAGCAGGCTCAAAATGATCTTCTGGTGGTGGTACGTTTTGCCCCCCTGGTTGTGATGGCTGTAAATTTTCTATTCTCCATCCCTGGATAGAATTAAAATATTTGGTTTCTCCTTGTGGGCTTACCCATTCTCTACCACGAAGGTTAATCCCAACTTTCACCGGTTGCCCCACCTGATATGTATTTAATAAATCTGTTTTATCCTGAACAAATTCGATCATTAAATCCTGCGGATATTGCTCTTCTGTAGTGACTACCAATTCTCTCTTTCTAAAACCGTTACTTCCAAAAGTTTTGGTGTCTCCAATTAATTTAATCTTTCCTTGTACTTCCATCTTCGTTTAATAATTTGCTAGTAATAATTTCCACGCTTCTATCACCTTTCCTTTATCAAGCAATAATTGCGCCTGTTTATGAATTGCTTCTGTTTCTTTTGCGGCAATAATTTCGGTAAATAAATCGTCTTCAGAAACGTATAATTTCGATTCTTCCAAGCTCGGCAATTCTTCAACATTCCCTAATTTACCAAGATCATTACCGGTTAAAATAACACTCTGTCTAATTTCCTTCGGAATAGCATCTACACCAATCCCTAAAGTAGCAATCGGCTTTGGCACTTCAAACATGCCGTCCTTAGCCCTGGTGTACCAGTTACCGCCCATCCTGGCTACCTGATCGATCTTTACCTGATCTATATAGCCCTCTTCATCTAAAATCTCTTCTTTTATATGTGTTTTTATAACTTCACATACTACCAGATTTCCTGCGCCACCTTCCTGTCCCAGCTCGATAATTTCATTTACTTTACATTCAAACTGAACGGGAGATTCTGCCACCCTAAAAGGTTTTACAAGATCTGATGGCTGCATGCTCAATCCGGATTTCTCAAACTCATTTACACCTTCAGCATAATCAGTGCTGCTTAAGGACATTTGCTGCACCATCTTATAATCAACGATATTAATCACACATTCTTTAACCGTTTTAAGGTTTAAGAGCGTATGTTTAAGACTACCATCTTTCCCCCTTCTCACCGGAGAAAACACCAAAATTGGCGGATTAGCACTAAATACATTAAAAAAACTAAAAGGAGCCAAATTTGGCCTTCCTTCCACATCTAAAGTACTGGCAAAAGCAATAGGTCTTGGTCCTACCGCCCCGCTTAAATACCTGTAAAGAGCGCCAGAAGGCGATTCCTTAGAATCTATACTTAACATGCGTTGATTTTTCACAAAGGTAATAATTAGGAGATGGAATATAAAGATTGACCACACAATAATATTCACATTAAAACGCTTATATTTAACCCCTATTTAAAATAGAGAGGAACTCTTTATGAATTTTAGTGACGAACGAAAGTACAACCGCTGGTTTATCATATTTGCAGGATTAGCCGTAATTGTACTGGTTTTATGGAATACCACCATATTTTTTAACCGCCTTAAAGATGAAGAGCGCACCAAGATGAGTATTTGGGCTGAAGCTCTGCTGGAACTGGATCGCGCCGACAGTAACGAGAATTTGAGTCCGCTGATCCTTAATGTTCTTAATAGCAATACTAGTATTCCCACCTTGCAAACCGACGAGGAAGGAACTATTGTGTCTTCTCACTTTATCGATCCTGAAAAAATAGACACCCCTGAAAAAGCCGAAAATTACCTTAATCGCCTGAAGGCTGAAAACGAGCCTATAATTATGCATCTGGACCGATTTAGGACGCATAAGGTATATTATGGAAATTCCCCTGTATTAAATAGTTTAAAATATTATCCGCTGGGACTGGTTACCATTGGATTTTTGATTATAGGGGTCATTTACTTTTTTTACACCACCACCAAAAACAGCGAGCAAAATAAATTATGGGCAGGAATGGCAAAAGAAACGGCCCATCAGATAGGAACGCCGTTAAGTTCTTTAATTGGGTGGACTGAAATTTTAAAGCAGGAAAAAGTTAATGACGCTTATATTGTTGAGATGGAAAAAGACATACAGCGTTTACAAACCATTACCGAACGTTTTTCTAAAATTGGATCTGCACCGCTTCTGGAAGAAACCGATCTTGTTGAAGCGACCAGGCAAAGTTACCAGTATTTACAATCCAGAAGCTCTAAACTTATCGATTTTAATTTACAGGTTCCCAGAGAAAAAATTATTGTAAATCTAAATACGCAGTTATTCAGCTGGACTATCGAAAACCTGGTAAAAAACGCTATTGATGCGATGCGCGGTAAAGGAAAAATCACCATCGAAATCAGGCAAAATGATAAGCAGGTTTTTGTGTATGTTCATGATACGGGAAAAGGAATCGATAAAAACCGATTCAAAATTATTTTTGAACCCGGACAAACTACCAAAAAACGTGGCTGGGGACTTGGCTTATCCTTAGCGAAACGCATTGTAGAAGAATATCATGATGGCCGTATTAGAGTGGCTAAAAGTGAAATTGGCGAAGGCACTACTTTTGAAATCATGCTTAAAAAAAGCTCAGTACCTGCTTAATATTTCCCGAAGATCTTCTGGAATTGGCAGGGTTTTATTTTCACTAAAATCGTAAAAAACAGAGACATCATTTCCTAAAGCACAAAGCTGGTTTTGGTCATCAAAAATATGATGCTCAATTTTAAAACTTTTATTGCCTACTTCAGCAATCCGGGTCTTAACAATGGCACTCCCCGGGTAACATAAGGCTTTTTTAAAATCGCAATGCGTAGCAACCAGCATAGCTCCTTTGTTTTTTTCAGCATACATTTTATGCAACCCGGTGGCTTCCCATAGGTTCACCCTGCCAGATTGCATAAAACGCATAAAACTTAGGTTATTCACATGGCGATACATATCCAGGTCGCTCCAGTCTATCCTTAGTTTTAATTCAAGCTTAAAGGTTCCCAAACTTACAAGTTTACGTGGATAGATTCTGCCAGTTCCTTAAATTCATCATCAGTCATTTCGTAATGATTGGCAAAATTCATATCACTCATATCATTAAGCGGTATTAAATGTACGTGTGTATGTGGGACCTCAAGCCCTACTACAGCAACGCCTACCCGTTTACATGAAACTGTTTTCTCTAGCGCAAGGGCCACTTTTCTGGAAAAACGCATTAGCTCCATATACATCTGTTCTTCCATATCAAAAATATAATTTACTTCTTTCTTCGGAATACAGAGCGTATGCCCTTTACAATTTGGACGAATATCTAAAAATGCCAGAAACTGGCTATCCTCTGCTACTTTATAGGCAGGAATTTCTCCCTGAACTATCTTCGTAAATAAACTGGCCATAATTGATTGTTTTGATTAGTGCTATAAAATTAAAAATCCTTTTCTCAAATGACCGTTAAAGGATTAAGAAAAGGACTTTTATAAATCATAAAAGCGATTAAGGATAATTACTCCCGCCAAATCTCTAAAACTTCAAATTTCATAGTACCGCTTGGGACTGCAATATCAGCAACCTCACCTACCTTTTTACCCAACAGACCTTTACCAATAGGAGAGTCTACGGATATTTTTCCCGTTTTTAAGTCGGCTTCACTCTGAGCCACCAATTTATATTTAACCTCAGCACCATTATTCTGATTTTTAATTTTCACATGAGAATGAATCAAAACTTTAGAAGTATCTAATTGCGACTCATCAATAACCCGTGCGTTCGCAACCACTTCTTCTAATTTTGCTATTTTCATCTCTAAAAGTCCCTGCGCCTCTTTTGCAGCATCATATTCTGCATTTTCACTTAAGTCTCCTTTATCTCTGGCTTCTGCGATAGCTTCAGAAGCTCTTGGGCGCTCTACATCTTTAAGGTGATTTAATTCATCCCTTAATTTTTTTAGTCCTTCTGCAGTGTAATAAGATACTTTACTCATAACTTCGTCGTTTTTATAATTGGTAAAGGGCCTTTATTAAGAGGCCTTCTTCCAAAAAAATAATATGTTTTTAATGATTGTTTTTAATCTAATGAGCTATTAAAAGGCGATCGAATCAAGAACCTCGAGGCGAGCCCAAGCGGTATCAACCGGTAAACCCTTTTTATTATTTAGAGGCTAGCCATGGACTATTTTCCTGTTGGCAATACCAATAAATTTTCAACTAAAGGAGATGTATAAAGTCCCGCGGTCTGACTGCGAACTTATTATTTGAAAGTTGCATGATCATTAGATTATTGTTTATTAATAAAAAAAATCCCACCTATAATGGGATTGATTCTAACAAATATAAGAAATTTACGTTTGTGATAAAAAAAGAAATTAAATGAAGCATTTTTTATTTTTTTGCCTGATAAGCATTTTAATTTCAGGCTGTTCCTCTAGTGATGATGGGCGCAATAATAATCCTAACCTGGTTGATATAAATTTTCAATACCGAATTAATATTGAATCCGCGGAATTTAATCAGCTTCAATTTCCGGGAAATCAGGTTCCCATTTACTACGAAGGTGTTGGAATTGGCGGAGTAGTTGTTTATAATGTAAATAATGATCTGTACCTGGCTTACGAACTTAGCGACCCTAATCATGTACCGAATCAAACTTGCCCTGGAATGACGATGAACGGAATAGAAGCCACCTGTAGTTGCGAAGGCAATGTTTATAATATTATTACCGGAGAACAGGTAGAGGGCGAGGGCGACTACGCCATGAAAGCCTATCGGGTTGAAAAAAATGGTAGGTTTCTTACCATTTCTAATTAACTATTTTCTAAAATTCCCAGGGGTAGCATCTGATGCTTTTTTAAAGAACTTGATAAAGTAAGAAGGATCCTCGAAGCCCAGGCACCAGGAAATTTCAGCAATATTCCAATTGGTATGTTTTAAAAGTGCTCTTGCTTCCAAAGAAATGCGTTCATTAAGAAGCAGGGAAGTGGTTTTTCCCGTAGTTTCCTTTAATACCCGGTTTAGATGATTTGCATGGATATTTAAGTGATACGCAAATTCACCGGCACTCTTTAATTTTATTTGTTGAAGTGGATTTTCAATAGGAAACTGCCGTTCTAGTAGTTCCATGAATAATGATGTAATTCTTTCTGAAGCTTTAGATTCGGTTTTATTACTCTCAAGTTTTGCCGGCTGTAATTTTAAGGCTTCATGAATTAGTTCAAAAACCAGGTTCCGTAACAAATCATACTTATAATCGTAATCTGCACGAATTTCTAAAAACATTCTATCATATATAGCCAATATTCTATGAAAATCGGCATCTTTTAAAGACAATATTGGCGTACCGCTGCTCTGAAATACCGGATAGTCTTTAAAGTTCCCAAAGCCATTCATAAAATCTTCGGTAAAGACACAAAAAGCGCCTGTTTTTTCCTCAGAAAGTGGTTCCCAGTTATAGGGCACCTGTGGATTAGCCACCAAAAGCATATTTTCTTCTACCTTAAGCGTTTTATCAGCATAATGCACTACATTTTCACCAGAGATCAGGCTAACTTTATAATAATCTTTTCGGCTATAGGGCATTGCTTTAGTGGTTCCAAAATAATCACTTAACCGAAAAACATTAAATTGCCCTGTTTTTTGTAGAATATCGCTAGGAAGTTCCCCTAGTTTTTTCCGGTAAAAATCCTCTAAGCTCATTGTTTTTTCCATCATCCTAAAGATAAAAATTTAGAGAAAGTATTCCGTAGCAAAAGCACTACGGAATACTTTTCCTATATTCCTTATTACCAACTAAATATTCTGGCCGCCAGAAACTTCGATACGTTGGGCGTTTACCCATTTGGCATCTTCTGTACATAAAAAGGCAACAACGCCACCAATATCATCGGCCTGTCCTACGCGATCTAAAGCGATAGATTGTTTTACATGTTGGTTTACCTGTTTGTTATCACGCACCAAACCGCCACCAAAATCGGTTTCAATCGCTCCCGGTGCCACAGTATTTACTCTAATCCCCCGTTTACCAAATTCTTTGGCTTCGTATCTGGTTAAAGAGTCTATCCCTGCTTTCAAGGCCCCATAAACACTATAACCGGGCATGGTAAATCTGGCCAGACCAGAGCTGATATTTACAATGCCGCCACCATCATTTAAAATATCCAGCAATCTTTGCGTTAAAAAGAACACGCCTTTAAAGTGAATATTGGTTAAAAGATCAAAAGTTTCTTCGGAGGTTTCAGCGATTGGCTGATTAATTCCTATCCCGGCATTATTAACCAGAAAATCGATGTTTTCAGCCTTAAATTCAGATTGTAAAATCTGTTGAAGATTTCGTTTAAATTCGTCAAAACCTGAAACATTTGCAGTATCTAACTGAAGTGCCACAGCATGACAGCCAATTTTCTTAATTTCAGCAACAACTCTTTCAGCTTCTTCTTTTTTACTGTGATATGTGATCACGACATCCAGTCCTTTAGCTGCCGTTTTTAAAGCCATATCTTTACCCAGACCACGACTTCCTCCTGTAATCAATGCAATTTTTTTCCCTGTACTCATCATTTTTAATTTTAAATTCAAAGGCAAAATTAAATAAGTACTTCCCTGAATTTTAGAAGCGATCAAACCAAAAATGGTAAAATTCAAACAATAAAAAATGCCTGGAATTTTAGAAAATCCCAGGCATTAGTAACTAAGATAAATCTAACAAATTTAAAATCTTAGGGTAACTCCGGCTAAAAAATTTGTGGTGGCCTGTGGATAATATCCTGCACCGCCTAACGTCTCTACTCCGTTTGGCATCTCTGGATTTTCTATATCATAAGTGTAGAAGTATCCATTAGATA
>CESL01145331.1_pt1 | contig 15457 bp, 10 predicted proteins | sample 531221 | NCBI WGS metagenome assembly CESL01 (sample SAMEA2622197, study PRJEB7988) | marine metagenome | biome: marine biome (ENVO:00000447); feature: mesopelagic zone (ENVO:00000213) & marine oxygen minimum zone (ENVO:01000065); material: "saline water (ENVO:00002010), including plankton...
AGCTTAACTGCACCTTCAGGCTGTCCAACTGATGGGGTCCACCTCAACTCTCGGATCATTTTTTTGTCGCTTAGATTAGAAAAAAGGCCATCAATCATGACAGTCCGCGCAGAGGACAATCGCTTTGCTCGTGTGATTGCCAGTCCATCAAATTCATTACGCGCATCGCGGCGCATCGAGAAATCAGCAAGCTTCACCAAGATAAGAAGCGTTAGCGCGTTATATTGACCTGTAGATACGTCTCTTGAGAGGGGAATGTCTCGACCACCACCAATTTGTGGATGGCTGAAAAATACCCTCGGACCGGATGCTTCCCCAGATTCCGGTGCACGAAAAGCCGCACGATAAAACTCTGAGCGAATCATTTCTCGCAAGCGGTCGTTAAACGCTCGCTCACCCTCTTTGGCGCTCCGTCCTGTCTCCAGATCTTCCCGCCTGCGACTGAGCTGGATGTCAATTTCATCCACAAGGCTGTTAAGGGTTTCTCTCATTCCTTCCAAGCCAATCACGGTACCCGAGACTCTAATTGAGGCACCGCCACCTCGTGTGCTCATCACTCGCTTCAGCAGATCGAAATTATCTTGTACGCTGCCGGTGAACCCGGCCATGGAGTCGAGCATCCGCTGTTTATTCGCCTCTACGTCCTGCTCGTTTAACCGGTGCTTTTCCTCCGCTTTCACAAGATGCGTATCGATAAGGCGGTACAAACTCAACACGGATTGGGTCAGGTCAGTCTCTGTAGGGGGGGGCTGATAGCGCTTCTATCTCACCCTCAGAAAGCCCGTTATCACGTGTATCTAAAATTTTGCGAACTTCTTTCTTTAAATTGTTCGAAGCTGACTGGCGCCTCTTTGTGAGTTCATTAATTGCTTGCTGTCGCTGGCTCAAAGGAAAGCTTTCAGCATTTTCCGCCAAATCGTCTAACCTTCCTAGGGCATCACCCCATCTCTTGTCAGCAAATGCGTCTCTTAGATCAGAGGCGATGTGCAGGCTATCCTCGACGAACACGTTGTTCGTTGGTCCAGAAGCAGCTGTTTGGCAAGGTGGCAAATCCGCTGTAATTTTACGGACTGCTTTCCATTGATCGAGAACTCTTTTGGCCGCAGCGTCAGCTTTGTCTGCAGCGCGTCGGTGTGTCTCAATTTCATTCCTTGCCGTCTCTTGGTCGTTACGTTGTTCCGCTATACGGATGCGCAGCATCTTGAGCGTTTCTATCAACGTATCGCGCCTTGTTACTTTGTTGTCATGAAAGAACTGATCGCTTTCAGCATCAGCTGCCTGCTGAGCTTGATCGAACTCAAACCGCGACCTTTTATCTTCGCGTTCAATTGATTTGCGTTCGCGAACTCTCTTCTCCTCAAACGATGCGTCAAAAGATACGCCACCTTTATCCTCAAATTCGATTGCACGAGATAGGTCACCTTTCCACGCCGACTCTGCGTTCGACGCTGTGATCAGCTCGTCGCTGGTTGTATCGACTCGCGCAGTGGCTTCTTCGACACGCTCTCTGGCAAAGGTCTCAGCTTGATTAGCATCGCTAAGAGCGTCGTTAGCCTCAGTTAAACGACTACCCAGCGCCTGAGCTTTTTCCCAGCCACCCAACTCAATAAACTGCTTGGCACTGGTGATGATTGAAAGATGCTCATAGCGAGACTTTAGCACTGGCAATTTCTCGCCAACGTCCTCCAAGGATCGTTTGGCATATAGAAGCGTCTCAGCATTCCGGCCCTTTCCTTCATCACCGCCTAATTTTAAGAAGTCCAACATCACTTGAATTGCAGACAATGCAGCCTCAGAGGCCCGCGCTTTGAGTTTTGGTAGCCCAACATTCAGTTCATTTATCTTCTCGTGGAGCCGCAAAACTTCAGCTTTTTGTTGTTCAAGAGCCAGATCACCACCCAAGTCCACATAGGCGACAGCCAATCGAATGCGACGAATGGTATCGGTAGATCGGAGTTCCTCTATCGACCCCAACTCATCAGCCGTAGCTCGGTGTTTTTCTCTTACGTCTGCCAGCGTGAGTTTTGCTTCCTCTCGAACTGCTTGGTGAGCCCGCGAAATAACTTGGCCCATTTCAGAATCAGGCGCGAGATCGGCTAGCTCTGTGTTCAGAAGGGCCAGTTGGTTTTCAGTATCGGAGGCTTTATTTTGAAGACCTCGAATAAGGTCAGGAACCATTGACGGGTCCAGGAGAGCCTGGACTTGCGGGGTGTGCATACCTGCCAACAATCCACGAACCGCGCCTTCGCCTAAAGTCAGACGTCCTGTCTGACAAAACTCCTGTAGCCCAACGAGTGAAAATATAGGCGCTTCAAAGCCAGCTTCATCCAGGCACTTCAGCGCTCGACTAGCCTCTTCAGAATCAGCATAAACTGGGCTATGCAGCACATGGGAAAAGTGCGCCATTAACTCACTTTCGCGATCAACTGGCAACGCCATATCTTTAATAACCTGGTGTACAAGAAGCGGCGTTCCTCCAACACATTCCAGTACTTCGCTACCAATTCTTCCGGCAGCACTACCGCCGGACTCAAGACTAGCAATCTGGTTATTGGTGACACGCAGGCTAGCTTCAAAATTGTTTATTTCAACGGCAACACTGTTGTGCCGATCGCTTCGATGCTGCAGCATTTCGAAGGGAGACGCACCTGGAAAGGTTTGTTCGAAAAGCTCTAAATCTGCAACTATAGGAGCTAAACGATCAATGTCTTGGTCTAATCGGAAGAGCGCTGCACGCACGTCCTTCTCACGCTCTTCAAGCTCTGCTTCCAATGTCTTTACGTTTACGCCTTGTCCGAAACGCGACTCAACCTCAGCTAGATTGATCCGCCCTTCCGCGAGCTCCTCCTGTTTTTTGGATGCGTTTTCCAACTGGCTGGCCGACTTTTCGACTTCATATTCGGCATCACTCAGTGCTCGCGTCACCGTTTGAGCAAGACCTATAGGGCTTTCTTGATCGAAAATGGCCCGATACTCCTTAACGCCAGGGGCAAGGTCAGCGAAGCTACGGTGAAGCTCTTCGGCTCGTTCTATTTCGGATTCGAGCTTTGCCTTACTGGAGGTTGCAGCCTGGAGCTCCTTCGGCACTGATTCAACGAGGTCACACGGATCTTCACCCGGAAACAACGATTCAAACTTCTTCATATGTGGCGCAAGATGGTCAATATCACCTTTCTGCCTTTGTAAATCATCAAGGTTTTCCTGGGCCGCTATGCGCGCCTTACAAGCAGCGTCTTCAGAACTTCTGGCACTGGACTGGCTATGCCTGGCATCCGAAACTGCCTTTTCTGCTCTTTCTAGTGCACTCTTTAGTGCTGCGCGTGCTTCTACCGGTGATTGTGAGCTAAATTCGTTGATAACGCGGGCATAGGATTTTCGACCGTCTTCTAGGGAGACATACGTCTCTTCTAGCGCCTTTAGTGCCGCCACTGATTGCTCAAGCTGGTGTCGGACACTTTTTCCAGTCTCAGATGGCCTAGCCAGTTCTTCACTGCTAAAAAGCTGGCTTTGGCGCATATCCGACAAGGCTTTAGCAGACTGTTCAATTCCTTGAATTTCATTATTGAGACGCTGAAGCTCGGTGTTTTTCTCCTCCCACTCGGCTTCGTCCTTGTCAACCTGCTGCCCAAGCTCCTCAAAGTACGATTCGGTTTCACGCCGAAGTTTGCGGAAGATATTGTGCTCCCCGTCGCCTGTGCGCCAATCCCATGCGTAATTGATGGCACGTAGAGCAACATCTTGGGACCAGCCCACGGCAAAGCTCGTGGACTCGCGGCAGATAACTAGGGCTTCTTTATGGCCATACGCACGGCCGGGCCAGCCCTTGCTTTTGCGCTGCTCTAGCATAAGGTGACAAGGGATTTCAGTTAGTTGCGTCCTTTTTAGGGTTACCGAGCCCAGGCGTTTCCTGTCGGCGAGCCGGTTAATTACTTTGGATTCCGAGCCAGTGAGCTCAGATAGTATGTAATCTGGGAACAACCACTCGCCATCTTGTAGCACCATACTATTTGCGACGAGTTGAGTTTGGGGATGGTTTTGCGACATCACAGCGGGTAGCAGTGGCAGAGGATTGTCGATCACACTTTGACGGAGAAAGTGGTGTTCAGCCAGTACACCTTGAGCTTCTTTCTCGAATTCCTCCTGAGCATAGCTGTGGTCTGCTGCATACCCCTTAGCTGCGGATAGGATCTCGTGTGTGTAAGTCAGCTTCTCTATTTTTTTCGCTGATTTATCAACTTCATATTTGGCGGTTATGACCTCCCTGGCACTCTTCAGCAACGTATCTTCAAATCCACGCTCATCCTCATCAGCGTAGCTGCCCATGCAGTCGACCAAGGTCTCGGGAGCGATGTGGCTATAAAAGAACGCGGTGTCGTAGTTTTCACCGGCACGGGAGTCGACTTTGAAAAAGTTGTCAGTTCCATCACCACCACCAGCTTTATGGTAAGCCAGCATTTTCTGAGTCAAGCTTTCATCAATATGCCGACCGATGGCCTTTTTCCATTCACTGACTGTTAGCGATGTGCTTGCATCAGTCTGGGTCTTTAACTTTGAAGCAAATTCTTCATTGTGGATTAGTGATCGTTTGTGACCTTCTTTAAGTGCCAAAGGGCAGTCTTCAAAGTGGCCTCGATAACAATAAAAACGTACCTCATCATCACTGTAGCCATACATCCCAAAGACCCAGGCCTCACCGGGAGCTTCCATACCAAACAACTGTGGACCACGCAGGTTGTCTTCCATCGTCTGGTATAGCATCTCCAAGCGAAAATGGGACCATATGCCCTTACGCGTTGGAGCCATCCGGGACTTAAACTTGCTGGTCATCGAGCGATCTCTGGTCACCAGCGCGTAGTAGGCATTATTAATCGTGGTCTTGCCGGTTCCGTTCGTTGCTTTGATGGCAGCACTTAACCCACGAAAGTTGATTTCCAAATACGGGTAGTGGGGTGACCAATCCTTTTGGTTCGGGCGGTAGTTATCAAGATTGATGCAGTTGCTAACTTCCATGCGGTTGATGACAGACATTATTCGTTTCCTTTCTCTATAGGTGTCGTCTCATCTTGCTCTGGCAGAGCCAGCGTCAGCACATCATCAGGCTTTCCTCCACTGACTAAGCCGTTTGCTTGAATCGGGCCTAGATGCCTGGAGAAGTTCTCAGCCGTATCTATCGCCGACCAAAGGGATTGCCGGAAGACCGCGCCACCACCCGCCTTCACACTGTGTTCGGTAGGCTCAAGAACCTTGAGTTTCACCATCGCGTTGAAAAAGGACCGCGCTCGGGCTTCAAGATTGGCATCTTTGATATCAGTGAGTGTTGAGTAAACGAAAGCTGCTCGCCCTTCCTTCTCATCAGCAGCTGAGCCTTCGTTACGCATTTTTTCAATGCGTTTACGGATCTCTTCGATGAATTCTTCTTGATCAACCGCGCTATCTTTGAATTCACTGACCGATTCAATAGAACGGCCCTCCCGGGTATAGAGGAAGTAGAACAGGGTAAGTAGTAGAAACGAAGCCCATATTGCTGCCGAATCCTTGTTTTCGGAGCGACGTCGCTCGTCAATCAGTTCTTGTAACACATCATTTGGAGTTAGGTGGGCCGGTGCAACGACTGCAGGATTTCTCAGGGCAACATAGATGCTCCCCTGCATGCCGAGTCCAATTGCAAATGGATCAACCTTAACTAAGACCAAACCTTGTGTTTCAAGAAAATCATCCAGGTCAGCATGGTCACCGCGTGTCTTATCCAATATTTCAGCCGCTTCAGCTTCTTCCTTTGAGCGACGCCTGTTTGATATTTTTCCAGAGTAAATCGTGCGTTGGCTCACCAGCTGGTTGTAAACAAGCCCCATCTCTGCAGGTGTCATCAGTTAATTCTCCTCTCGGACACGGTGGCGTAGTGCGACATTAGTAACGCCAATATGGTGATCCCACCCTTCGATCTTAGCCATCTCAGGAAGTTGAACGACTTCCAGAAGTAGCTCTTCCTCATCGTCATGGATAGAGTAAATGCCAATCGCCTCACCAAACTCTGTTATCGATTGTATGGGGCAGTCGGGAAGTCCAGCATTCGTGATGAGGTCGACCAAATGGATCGGCCCTTGCTCAAGCGCTTTTAAAATTGCAGGCCCATTACGGGCAATCCAGGACTGGAGTTCAGTATTAGCTTCATCAGCCGCCGGATCCATATCAAAGACGATGTCAGGCTTCTCTTTAGGCTCCATTGCAGGGCTCAATTTCCCAATAATGGCATCGACACCGATAATCTGCGGCCGCTGAATCCACCCGCAACAGCCCGCTAAGAACGCTGTCATTGCTTTTTCTGTAGGGGGGTTGTTTACGAAAGCATCGAGAATTCTGTCAAAGCGCAACACTCCCATCTGCTGGCGTTTATCGTTTTGAAGGTCTTTGAGTAGCCCGCTCCAGTTTCGGCTTAAGCTCTCAGTGGCCTGGTGCACAACGGACACAACATCATAGAGTGAGCGGCGATGGATAGGGTAATCAGGTCGGGCGGAGTTGAAGATATCCAGGCGGCGCCGCGTATCCTCGGTTCCGAGGTTTTCTTTTGCATCCAATGCTGCTTTGAGGGCACTGTCCAGCATTTCGCTGAAGTGCTCACGATGCTCCAAGTATTCTGCCAGAAATACTTCGCTCGATGGGTTTTCTCGTAATGCGGTAATTCGTTCATTTTGCATCCGCAAGGTGGTTTGGATCTCCCCGCACAGTCGACCAATATCGGAGAATAGCCCGCTACGAATTGCAATTGAGAGCTTCTCGACATCCTTATCTGCATAAAGCCACTCACCAGTGTGGCGGACCATCCTGACGAATTGTTGGCCAGCCATGGTCAGCTTGACGCGATCCTGCCGTGCTTGATAGCGGACCAGCTGAGACAAATTTCTGGTGGTTAGAGGTTCATTGTCTTCGTTGAGATAGCGTATTTCGCGCTCACTGCCAAGGAATCGCGCAGAAAACCTAAGCTGTTCCTCTGAGAGCATATATCCGCTGTCCTGGAGTCTTTGATGAAGACTCTGAATACCCACGAACTCTGTCGCACCATCCAACAATGCCTTATCTAATGAAAACACCAGCGCAGCAGCCACATAAGCTCTATGCTCGGCATTCGGAGTGGGTTCGGGGGCTTTGAGTTGAGCGGCACCCTCATCAATACGCGCACTCTGCAAATCCACCAATCGCGAAGCTAGCGCAGTAATGAGTATTTCCGGCGGTATCTCCGTGCCGATCATCTATTCAGCCTCACCGTGTTGTTTAAAGCGACAGGCATATATTACGCCAAATTCTTTTAGCTTTGCAATGCATGCCGTTTTAAGCGACGAGCGAGTCGTTGTGAGGTACAATGTAGGCCATGCCACCTACGAGAGCATCTAACTGACAAATATGAAAGGAACAACACTAAAAACACCGCTGCAGAGGCGTGAGAAAGCCGTAACGCTATCGTCACCGATGAGAGGGGAATGGTTCCAAGCCCAGCGGTTGCGCTTCATAGAGACCCGTCTCTTTTGGTCCGGGAGCCTGACATCAAAGGACCTTACTGAGACATTCAATATCCATAGATCAGTGGCGTCACGAGATTTTGGCGCTTACCAAAAACTCGCACCACGAAATATGTTGTACAACCGCAGCGCACGATGCTTTGTAGCGGGCCGTTATTTTTTACCTATATTTGGCTCGCCCACCCTAGACAAGTTAAGCGCGCATTCTGTTCTCGAAGATCAGTTTCCCGGTGAAGAATCGATATTCCAATGGCTTCCACAGATTCATCGCCATGTTGATCCAGCTATCGCAAGGAATGTCGCGGAATGCATTAGGTCAAAAAGCGATCTATTGATTGTCTACCGCTCCATGAAAGAACCGGAAGGCTTGGAAAGATGGATATCGCCGAAGGCGTTAGTCTCAGATGGTCGCCGCTGGCACGTAAGGGCTTACTGCCACGCACGTAACGGCTACCGCGATTTCGTGATAGGGCGGATAGCCACTGCCGATAGGACTCGCCAGCATGACTCAGAATTGCCAGTGGATGACGACTGGGAAACCGTTGTCCCGATCCACATAATACCCCATCCATCCTTATCAGAAGCGCAGAAGTCTCTCGTCAGAATGGACTACAACATGGACGAGACAGGTTTCGTGATGAAATGCAGGAAGGCCCTTCTTCTATACGCTTTGGTGGGGATGGGTCTGGATAATGACGAGTGCCCACCAAAGCAGGTTCTCGCCCTAGCTGACCCAAGCATCCGGTCACTTCTTTAGAGCTTTTTTGTTCATTTGAGTGCAGGGGGATGAAAATCTATTAAAGCCAGGCGGCTTTTGTACTACTTTCTATTGTGATCAATGCTATTTCTGGGGAGTTGAGACCGGATTGCATGATCGGCAATTTCTAAACCAATTTTACGATTGCAAGAAGTGGGCAACATAGCTGCACTGTCCTTTGGCCAGAAGTCACTCGGTGCGATTTTGCATCATCAAAACCGCAGTCTCTCCGTTAAACTACTTAACGGTGTGCATGTCGATTAGCAAGCCAACATTGAGTGCCGAAAAGCTCGCGAGCCGACTTATGGTGAGATCGCTGAGGATTAACTGCTGAGCTAGTGCGCTAACCTGAAGCAAGAAGTTTCAGAGTATAAAAGCCACTGAATTGGCAAGGGAATTGGGGAGAAAAGGGATGCCAAGTCTCTCCCTGACCGGTCACACCACTGAGCAGGTGTCGCGTATGCCTGACATCCGATGTCGGACTTGGTCGGGAAAGCTGAAACCGCCCCGACCCACCATAAAGTTAGCATATAATTTATCCCCTGACAGCTTTGAGTTCGAAAAATGAGGCGCAAGTTGGCACAGTATTTCCGTGTCTCGGCTACTTGAGGGGCGGTGCCATCTTGAAACGACAATTCATAATCTCAAGCCCATCTTTCGCAAGGCATTTCTGGCTGCCGATTCATAGTTAACCTTATCCAAAACTGAGTGCTTATGTGTGAAATAGTCGGCTTCGCCCGAATAATCGTCAATAAGTGATTTAAAAACTCCACGCTTATGTCGAATTTTGGAAAAGACATCGTTCAAGAACCTCTCATAATCTCCCTGGCTATCTATCGTAAAGCAAAGACCACTCATAGACTCCTCTTTATGCTCACCATCATCACTACCATCTTTAACCCACCTACGCTGGATCTCCACCACATAGATTGGCTTATTCTTAGTTGTAACTTTAACAACAAGCGCACCACGAAGGGCCGAATTTCTGGGGTATAAATATGGCCAACTACGAACTGAGCCAAGAACAATCTCGTGTTTTTTGAATGGTTTAATCTCTATTAACTCAGGGGGCTTTCGGTCACAAAATCCCGTAGCGAACGTAAACCATTCGACTTTTAGGATTTTAAGCGGGAAGCTATCTCTCAGGTACAGAAATGCATTCCAAATATCCAGCAATACTCCATTCGATTCCAGCTTAAGCGGTGCGTTCAATTCAATCTCACCAACACCTTTATTACTCCCATAGCGGTCGCCGGAAGAATATTTGTCAGCAAAGGCCTCTCCCTTTGAAAAAACACCATGCACGGATCGAGAATTAGAACTAATCTTCTCGCTTAAAATTGGCAGAACATCACTATCTGGATGAGCCAGTTCAACGAACTCCGGATCCTTGACAGACTTCCTTGGTCCTGAGTGATCGGGGTCACTGTCATTTGTAATAGCGAGCCTCTCTTTATGAGGGGAGTTGTCTCGCATTCCGCTCCCGATAGGCACAGGGATCATATGACCGCTCCAACCTGCTTCAGAATTCGGATCATTCTGTTGAGTGAAAACTTTTATTTGTGGGCTGGAGGGTGGGCTACACCCCAAAACATTTAAAGCGAGAAAAGACCGACCACTATTGAAAGATATCCCGCTAACACGAATTCGGGCTTTTTGCTCATGCCAAGGCCTTATCTTAAGTTGTACTATTCTTTCCTTCCTATTATCAGCAATACCCTTTACAGCTTCATCCATTTGGGCATAAATATCCTTAGCCCATAACTGAGTATATTTACTATACTTAAGCCATGCTAAATATCTCGCATCGGCATCAGAAAATTTGTACTTATTATTTATAGCAACTTGCCAACAGCCTTCTGTTTCCGGAACCCCAATACTCACAAAAAATCGGTTATATGGGTCATCTACTTTCCTAAAGGGGTAAGTTGTCAGGATCCTTTTTACTTCCTGCGAAGACCCGTAGCACCTGGAAAAGAATTCTAGGCACGGGATTAGCAGGTTCCCGCCTCCCGAGACTGGAAACTCAAGAGAATAATTTCGATCTCTATGGTACATAAGAGGGTAAATATGTGGAGGATATGGAAGCTCTTCAGACTTTTGGTGCTGGCTGAAAAATGATGTAAACCGCCAATCATCTCTGTTGAAGCTTACCTCAAACTCTGCCGTTTCAAATTCAACTTCTTCGGTGCAAATCCCGTTTTCCCATATCGTGCCAACTCTTACTTGTCCCAATAGAGTTATGGGCACTTTTCGAAGCGAAAAATCTCCTAAAGTTCTGTCTGAAAATATCTCACGAACGACCACTGTAGCTTTTGGCTGAGTAGATTTTTTGTTCTTCGTCACACCGCCGTACCACCAGACAACTAACGGTGAATGGTTTTTCGTGAATTGCTCACTAAGATCGACGGGGCTTTCTAGGACTTTGACACGATAGGTTAGTTTATTTTTCATCGGGTACAGATAGCACGTGAAGGCTTTTGCCTGCCAAACTGAACGGCTTTCAGTGGCGGCACCAGCTAAGCACCATACCTCTGTCTCACCTAATTTAAAACTGTCTCATCTATTTCAATAACTGACAGCCACCGCCTACCAGCGCCACTGCAGACGCCGTGTGATGAGGCGCCCTGAACGGTGGCTGACGCCAACCGCCCGGTTTCAGAGGCTGGCCGGCAACGGAATGCACGCTGGCCACCTCCATGGCTGCCTCATCTGGCAACCCCGGCAGAATGCCAGGTAACCGGCTCGCCAGCATGCTTTTGCCGGTTCCGGGCGGGCCGAAGAACAATAGATTGTGTCCACCAGCCGCGGCCACCTCCAGCGCCCGACGGGGTACCTGCTGACCCCGCACCTCTGAAAGGTCGGCCACAGACATCGTGGCGGAGTCGTCTCCCGGCGTCTCAGAACGCGGCACAGGAACCAGCCGGGCACGGCCCGCCAGATGCTCACAGACCGTCAGCAGATGGCTGGCGGCAAGCACATCATCACGGCTGGCCAGGGCGGCCTCCTCGGCGTTGTCCTGCGGTAGCAACAGCGAACGACCCGCCTCGCGAGCCGCCAGGACCGCCGGCAGTATCCCCTTGAGGGGGCGAAGCGCACCATCCAGGGACAGTTCTCCGAGAAACTCGTGGTTCTCAAGGCTTTCGGGTGGAACCTGACCCGAGGCGGCGAGGATGCCCAGGGCAATGGGCAGATCAAAGCGGCCACCTTCTTTCGGTAGGTCAGCGGGCGCGAGATTGATGGTGATTCTACGGGCGGGGAATTCGAAACCGGCATTCAGCAGTGCGCTGCGAACCCGATCCTTGCTTTCCCTCACTCCGGTTTCCGGTAGCCCGACGATGGATAATGCCGGCAGACCACCGGACAGGTGCACTTCAACAGTAACCGGGGGAGCAGACACGCCAATGCTGGCGCGCGAATGGACAATAGCGAGCATGACAACCTTCCATGGCACAGAATAATCAATCGTTGCGGGCAGCTACCCTGCCGCCCGGGCAAACCATCAGGAACTCTGGCGTTGCTCCAGTTCGGCAACACGTTTTTCCAGGGCCTCGACCTTTTCACGGGTTTTCATCAATACCGCCTGCTGGGCATCAAATTCTTCGCGGGTCACCAGTTCCAGACGGGACAGAACCGACATCACCGTGGCCCGGGCCTGGGTTTCAAAATCTTCCCGCGCCGCCCGCGCCATATCGGGAACAAACTGGCCAAACTGACCCTGCAACTGAGAAAAAATTTCCTGGGGCCCTTTCATCAATCACCTCTCACATCGGTTTTTCGGCGATATCAGACTATTTTCCGTGTCGCCGGGGGTATTTGCGGGAGTGTATCACACCCCACCCCCTGCCATACTGTACCCGGTCGGCATTATAATGGCCGCGGCCGATGGCCCGACTGCGCTGTTTTGAGACAATCGCAGGCACAACGCACCACAACAGTGCATCAAGCTGCGCCATTTCGGCACAGACAATAATTAAGAGTTTGTTTTAAAAGCTATTTTTTGCGTTGGCATACCCGATGCTAAAGCCCTCGTACGCAATCCGCACAATTGATGTGCGAGGTGGCAGCATCCCGAACTCAACAACCGGCCGACGGGCCCTCACTGTTGGGACGGCTTTACCAAGGAGAAAGCAATGAAACTTGTGACAGCGATCATCAAGCCTTTCAAATTGGATGATGTCCGTGAGGCACTATCCGAGATTGGCGTACAAGGCGTAACCGTCACTGAAGTCAAAGGCTTCGGTCGGCAGAAAGGCCACACAGAGCTCTATCGTGGCGCGGAATACGTGGTGGATTTCCTGCCCAAGGTCAAAGTGGAGATCGCCATTGGCGACAACCTGCTGGACCAGGTCATCGAAGCCATCACCAAGGCAGCCAACACCGGCAAGATCGGCGACGGCAAAATATTCGTGACTGAACTGGAACAGGCTATCCGGATCCGGACAGGCGAAACCGGCGAAGAAGCAGTCTGATCCAGAACTGACACCTAGCCAACGCAAAAAACTTATAACCTGAAGAGCCTTGTGCGGAGGGCTTCCTATGGAAAGCAATCTCTTTCACCTGCAGTATGCAATAGATACCTTTTATTTTCTCGTGTGTGGCGCATTAGTCATGTGGATGGCCGCAGGCTTTGCCATGCTCGAGTCCGGCCTGGTGCGTGCTAAAAACACCACCGAAATCCTGACCAAGAACGTCGCGCTCTTTGCCGTGGCCTGCACCATGTACCTGGTGTGCGGTTACGCCATCATGTACGGCGGTAACGTCTTCCTCTCCGGCATCGCCGATGTGGACGTGGACGGCGTACTGGGTGACTTCGCCACCCGTGAAGACGGCTTCACCGGCGGCTCCATCTACTCGGCGGCCTCTGACTTCTTCTTCCAGGTCGTGTTCGTGGCCACCGCCATGTCCATCGTGTCCGGCGCGGTTGCCGAGCGCATGAAGCTGTGGGCGTTCCTGGTATTCGCGGTCTTCATGACTGGCTTTATCTACCCGCTGGAAGGCGCGTGGACCTGGGGTGGCGCCGATGTGTTCGGTATGTACAACCTCGGTGATCTTGGCTTCAGTGACTTCGCCGGCTCCGGCATCGTACACATGGCAGGTGCCGCTGCGGCCCTGGCTGGCGTACTGCTGCTTGGCCCGCGTAAAGGCAAATACGGCCCCAACGGTGAAATCCGTGCCTTCCCGGGCGCCAACATGCCGCTGGCCGCTCTGGGTACCTTCATCCTGTGGATGGGCTGGTTCGGTTTCAACGGTGGTTCTGTACTGAAACTCGGCGACGTAGCCAGTGCCAACTCCGTGGCCATGGTGTTCCTGAACACCAACGCAGCCGCTGCCGGTGGCGCTATTGCCGCCCTGATCACCGCTCGCCTGATGTTTGGCAAGGCTGACCTGACCATGCTGCTGAACGGTGCGATCGCCGGTCTGGTGGTAATCACCGCCGAGCCATCCACCCCGAGCGCGCTGACAGCCACTATCTGGGGCGCCCTGGGCGGCATCCTGGTGGTACTGAGCATCGTCACTCTGGACAAGCTGCGCATCGACGATCCGGTCGGCGCCATCTCTGCCCACGGTGTCTGTGGTCTGCTGGGCCTGCTACTGGTACCGGTTACCAACGGCGATGTGAGCTTCAGCGGCCAGATCATCGGCGCCCTGACCATTTTTATCTGGGTATTCGTAGCCAGTCTGGTCGTCTGGGGTATCCTGAAGGCTGTCATGGGCATCCGTGTGACCGAAGAGGAAGAGTACGAAGGTGTCGACCTCTCCGAATGCGGTATGGAAGCCTATCCGGAGTTTGTCAGCGGCAAGCAGTAACACCGCTACCTACCGGAATAAAAAAGGGCGCCCTTGTGGCGCCCTTTTTCTTTAAGCTCTGGTTCAACCCTCTTCCGGGCGAACCTCATCTTCCAGCGCATCCACCATAAACTGCGGCATGGCCAAGGCACCGTGGTGCACCCCGGCATTATAGTAACGGGTGACAAAGGGGCGGTTGTTGGCATCTTCCTCGCGGAAATACTTCAGCGGGTTTTCCTTGCTGCCCATGGTGCAGCTCCACCAGCCCGTGGGGTATACCGGCTGGGGGAATGGCAATGTCTGCACATGGCCAAAACCGGCTTTGTGCATGTCATCGTGAATGTCCTTGATGATGGTATTGGTGTGCAGCAGGGGGGATTCGCTCTGCTGCACGATGATACCGCCCTCCCTCAGGGCCAACATGGCATCGCGATAGAAATCCAGTGCGAACAGGCCTTCCGCAGGACCCACCGGGTCGGTACTGTCGATAATCAGCACATCAATGCTGTTCGGCTCGATATCACGCATCCACTGGATGCCATCACCGAAAAAGAAGTTGGCACGGGGGTCGCCATTAGCTTCGCACAGTTCTGGAAAATACTTCTCAGACATGCGGGTTACCCGCTCATCGATCTCCACCTGCCAGGCTTCCTGCACTCCAGGGTGTTTCAGCACTTCTTTCAGGGTGCCGCAGTCGCCACCACCGACGATGACCACTTTTTTCGGGTCCTTGTGGGTGAACAGCGCAGGATGGGTCATCATTTCGTGGTACAGGAAATTGTCCCTGGTGGTCAGCATCACACAGCCGTCCAGAACCATCAGGTTGCCGAAGGTTTCGGTTTCATAGATTTCGAGTTTCTGAAATGGCGTCTGCTCTTCATGGAGCTTGCGCTTTACCTGCAGGGAAAAAGCGGTGCCCTGGTCCTGAAATACCTCGGTGAACCAGCCTTCGTTCAATGCGGTCATGTCTGTCTCCCACTGTGTGCCGCTGCAATGTGCCGGGGCATCTGAAAGGGGCGTATTGTAGGTGCAGTGGTCAGCTCCTACAATGCAGCCTGTTACCGGCCCGCCGGCCGCCCCGGGTTTCCTGACAGGATAGCAACAATGGCTGAAACCGCTGCATCACCAGCCCACAAGGTCTACAACATCGCTCACTGGAGTGACGGATACATTTCAGTCAACGGTCAGGGCGAGGTTGAAATCTGCCCGGACCGGGGCAGAAGCGACGCCCGCATCAACCTGCCGGCGCTGACTCGTTCGCTGGCCGAAGCCGGTGTGCCCCTGCCGGTTCTGATTCGCTTTACCGATATCCTGCATGACCGGGTCAACAAGCTCTGCAATGCCTTCAACAAAGTCACTCAGGAGCAGGGCTACCGGGGCCGCTATACGGCGGTTT
>CESL01042173.1_pt1 | contig 15392 bp, 9 predicted proteins | sample 531221 | NCBI WGS metagenome assembly CESL01 (sample SAMEA2622197, study PRJEB7988) | marine metagenome | biome: marine biome (ENVO:00000447); feature: mesopelagic zone (ENVO:00000213) & marine oxygen minimum zone (ENVO:01000065); material: "saline water (ENVO:00002010), including plankton...
CTTGCATTTAAAATAGTGTCTCCATCAATATCATCATCACAGACATCACCCTTTCCATCTCCATCCATATCTGCTTGATCTGCATTTACAGTATTTACACAGTTATCCGTATCATCAAAAATTCCATCTCCATCAGAATCGTCACAAACATCACCAACTCCATCTCCATCTGTATCCTTTTGATCAGCGTTAGCTTTATTAGGACAGTTGTCATCATCATTTAAAATTCCATCTCCATCTAAATCATTTGAATTATTTGCTAATACTGTTAATACAACTCCAACTGTATCTAATACAACAGAAGATGATCCGTCAGTTGCATCTATTACCAAGTTGTATGTTTTAACATCAGCATCAGATGGCACATCTATTTTAATAGACACCTCTCCATTTGCATTAATTGTACTGTTATTTGCAGGTGTGTATGTATAAATTGCTCCACTTGGGCCACCAGTTACAGTAAATTGGGTTTGTTTATTGTATCCTCCTAAAACTTTATATTTAATAATAAATGTACCAGATTCATTTTGTTTTACAGATAAAGTACTAGGAACAGCATCTTCTAAGAATAATTTTGGGGTCTCAGAATCAAAATTGGATGAAAAAAGACCTCTACCATAAGTTGATGCAAAAACTTTAAAATCGTCTCTCATGTCTAAATCTGTAACCCTAACATTACTCATTCCATTGTAAGATTGAGACCAATTAGGGGAGCTGTCCGTAAAGTTTTTTGTGTACCAAACCCCCAAATCAGTTCCAATAATCACCTCTTTAGGATCGATAGGATTTTGTAAGATACATCTTACAGGAATATCAGGGAGATCACCTTCTTTTTTTGACCATGTTGCCCCTCCATCTGAGGAGTAAAAAACATTATCGACTCCGTAGTTGTGCATAGTTACGAATATGTCATTTGCAGTTTTCCCAAATTCAATATCCGATACACTACCTACAAATTCAGAACCAGTAATTTTAGTCCATGTCATACCTCCTTCATCTCCCTCAGCTTGTAATAAATTTCCATCTCGAAGTCCTACCATTAGAATAGAATTAGTAGTTCCGAAAGGTGAAACAGTTAATGCGGAAACATTATTTGTTAATAATACATCAGTAATGATCGCTTTTTTAGGACTAAAATTGGAAAAATCAGCCCAATCATAGTAAACGGCAATTCGGTTCGTTCCATCACCTTTATAATTTGAGAAAAGAAGACCTTCTTTTGAATCCAAAGCTTGAGTGTTTATAAAATCTCCATTTTCAGTTGGATATTCAGCAATAATGCTTCTGATTTGATTATTACTAAAATCCCATACATCTACATATCCGTTGTATACGTAATTCACAATAAAGTATGGTTTTGAAGGATCTTGAGAAAACATAGATGCTGCTCCATCTCCACCGGTAGCTTCAGTTGCTGTACTAATTTGATCGTTATTATTTGCAAGAAATTGACTGCCATTATCTTGAAGGCCAGTTATAATAGCATCTGTCATTCCGCTAACAGATACGCTAGAATTTAGATTTGTAGCTCTGTCTCTTCCACTTACTGTTTTGTTTAGATCTTTGAACATTTCAGAAGGCGCAACTCCAAGAGTATAAATTTGACTGGTATTTAGATCATTATTTCGAGAACTAGCAGTTTCACTATTATCAGATTCTGTTTTACTAAAATATATACCACCATCGTTTCCAAATAATTTTTTAGAAGAGTCATTATTGGCAAAAACCATACCATGCTGATCGGCGTGAATATATTGATAACTGAAACCACCATACCATTGAGATATTTGTGTCCATGGGTTAACACTTGGATCGGAACTTACACCTCCCGTAGTAGATTTAAATATGTCAATACCTCCTATAAATATATGATCTGGATTATTAGGATCAGAATCTAGCATCAAATCATAGAAAGATTGTCCTCTAGTGAAATCATCAGCATCTAATCCAGTTGCACTACCATCAGGTAAAGTAAGAACTGTTGGAGCTGTAGCAAATTTATCTGTAGATTTATATACTTTAGGTTTACTATTTACCTGTGCTAAGACATAAATATTTCCATTAGATGCAACTTCAATTTCTGTTCTTTGTCCACTGGTTATTTCATGTTTTACGGAAAAAGATGTAACATCAGCATTGGACTGTAAAATTGTTCCTCCACCAGTACCGTAACCTCTATTAGTTGTACAAGCCCATATTGTATTATCTGGAGCAATTTCTAGATCAATTACCGCATAAGTATTTCCATTTGAATCATTGCCAACTGCAACCGATTGAAAACTAGTACCCTCATTAGTAGACTTAAAGACACCATAACCACTTACTCCGAGCCAAGAACTAGCCTTTGAATCATATCCCATACTAGAAGCTATGATTACTTCGGAATTTCCACCATTATTTCTTACTACTATATCATTGATAAAAATAAGTCCATTATTACCATAACCTCCTGTTCTTCCTCCATAAACTTTAGTCCATGTTCCTCCACCATTACTAGATTTCCAAACACCATTTCCGCCTTCTCCGGTATAAGATTCCCCTGTACCTACATAAAATATTTGATTATTATTAGGATCAAAAGCCATTGAAGAAACCGGAATGTTTTCAGGGATTCCATCAATTTTAACCCATTGTGAGTTTGGATCTGAAATTTGGGTGTTTTTATATAAACCTCCAGTAACTCCACCTGCAAAAACAGTTTCATCAGTACTGTCATTTGGATCAAACAGCATTCCTTTTGTTCTACCGCCAACATTATTAGGACCTCTTTCAACCCATTTTGATGATGCGGATTCACCTGGCACTATTGATTCTCTAAATGAAGAGGGGTCATCAAGGCGTCTAGAATTATTTAACTCCTCTTGTAATTCAAATAATTTTTCAAAAAGAGGCCTTCCTTCTATTGGATCCATAGATAGTGTCCATATCTGTTCAAGATATTTATTTGGAGGGAGCGCCATTTTTCTTCTTTCCTCCTTGGACATATGATATGTTTCCTTAAAAGGATTATTTTTTAAATTTTCTTTATGAATCATTCTAGTTATTTCAACAGAAATACTTTCATGATTAATAAATAGAATCATCAAAACAGATGATAATAGCAATAAGAAATATTTTCTAAATTTAGGATTCAATACTTTACTGTTATAACTACTCAAATATAATAAATTGAAAATAAAATTAAACGGCTACTTTTCCTTTAATATGTGGGTGTGGATCGTAATTTAAAATTTCAAAGTCTTCAAATTTAAAATCAAAAATATCTGTCACTCTTCTTTTAATTTTTAAAACAGGAAGAGCTCTTGGTTTTCTTGAAGTTTGAAGCTCTAATTGTTCAATGTGATTACTGTATATGTGCGCATCACCAAAAGTATGAACAAATTCTCCGCTTTCATACCCACATACGTGGGCAATCATTTCAGTTAAAAGAGCATAAGATGCAATATTAAATGGTACTCCTAAAAAAATATCTGCACTTCTTTGGTATAGTTGGCAGGATAATTTATTGTTATGTACGTAAAACTGAAAAAAAGCATGACAGGGAGGTAAGGCTGCTTTTCCATTTTTAATGTTTTCTTCAAAGCTAATTTTGTTATCAGGTAATACACCAGGATTCCATGCTGTTACAATCATTCTTCTACTATCAGGATTATTTTTCAAATTTTCAATTACATCTACTATTTGGTCAATTCCATTATTATTCCAATTTCTCCATTGATGACCATAAACAGGACCTAAATCTCCATTAGAATCAGCCCACTCATCCCATATTTTAACTCCATTTTCATTCAAAAATTTTGTGTTAGTATCTCCTTTTAAAAACCATAATAATTCATAAACAATAGATTTTAAGTGAAGTTTTTTAGTAGTAAGCATTGGAAACCCCTTAGAAAGATCAAAACGCATTTGATAACCAAAAACACTTTTGGTACCGGTACCGGTTCTATCAGACTTTTCATTTCCTGATTCCATTACATGTTTAACTAAATCTAAATATTGTTTCATATGGTTTATTTCAATTAATATAAAAATAAGAATAATGAATAATTCATTTATTATATTTTAAAAGAACTTTATTAAAATATATTAACCAATAATCATTCCTGCAATAGTAGCAGAAAGTAAGGAAGCTAAAGTTCCTCCCAATACTGCCAAAAAACCAAATTTTGATAAATTTTTTCTTTGTGTTGGCTCTAGTGCTCCAATACCGCCAATTTGTATGCCTATAGATGCAAAGTTTGCAAAACCACAAAGCATGTAAGTTGCCATTATAATAGATTTCTGATAATTTAAATGAATTAGATTGGAAGCATCTTTTAAGCTGGAGAGTTGTATGTATCCAATGAATTCACTAGCTGCCAATTTGATACCTAGAAGCTGTCCCATTAAAGTCATATCTTCCCTAGCAACACCAATTAACCACATGATTGGTGAAAATAGATATCCTAATATAAATTCTAAAGAAAGATTTTCATAAACTGTGTTGTTGCTAATCAATTCATTTATGTAAAAAACTCCCCCAATACCATTTAGCATATAATTTGTCATAGCAATAAAGGCAAGAAATACTAAAAGCATTGCAGCTATATTTGCTGCTAATTTTAGACCTTCTGTTGTACCATTTGAAATTGCATCTAGAAAATTAGATCCGATTTTATCTTGAGAGATGTTTAAATCAGTATTGATTTTTTCAGTTTCAGGATATAGTATTTTTGAAATAACAATCGCACCAGGTGCAGCCATTACAGAAGCAGTCAAAAGGTGCTTAGCATAAAAAACTTTTAATTCTGGATCATCTCCACCTAAAAATCCAATGTAAGCAGCTAAGACTCCTCCTGCTACCGTAGCCATACCACCAATCATTACTAAAAGGATTTCAGATTTTGACATTTTTTCTAAGTATGCCTTTATCATAAGTGGAGATTCCGTTTGTCCAAGAAATATATTACCAGCAACACTCAAACTTTCTGGTCCAGAAACACCAAGAAGTTTTGATAATAATAAAGCCATTACTTTTACTACTTTTTGTATTATTCCAAAGTAAAATAATATTGAAGTTAGTGCTGCAAAAAATATTACAGTTGGTAAAATTGAAAAAATAAAAACATTTCCAAAATTTTCTACACTGACTAAATCCCCAAATAAAAATTTGGTGCCCTCCATTGTAAAATCTAGAATTTTAACAAAGACTTTGCCTGCGGATTCAAATATCATTTTTATCCAGGAAATTTTAAGAACAGCAATTGCAAGAATTATTTGAAGAACTAACCCAAAAGATGCAGTTTTCCAATTAATTGCTTTACGATTGTTACTAAGTAAAAAGGCAATTAGAATTAATACCGACATTCCAATTAAACCTCTAATTAGACCTTCTAATGAAAATCCTTGGCTTAAAATGATTTCTTTGTTTTGTTCAAATCCATCAAGATTAAACATATTAAAAAGAAATAATTGCATTAAAATCATTATTATTTTCTTTTATTTATTTCATCTCTTAAATGAGCAGCTAGTTCGTAATCTTCATTTTTTACAGCTACTGAAATAGCTTTTTCTAGCTGAATTATTGAAAGTTTGCCATAATCTATTTTTTTAGACAAATCATTTTCTTCAGATTTTTTTTCTTTATCTTTTTTAATTTCTCCAGTTTTTAATAGAATTCCAGCTTTATCTAATACATTTTCATATGTAAATATTGGAGAATCAAATCTAATAGCTAATGCGATAGCATCAGAAGTTCTAGAGTCTATTATTTCTTCAATTTTATCTCTTACACAGATTAAGCTTGAAAAAAACACTCCATCAACAATTTTATGAATAATTACTTGTTTTATTTTTATTTCAAAGCAGTCAGAGAAATTTTTGAATAAGTCGTGTGTTAATGGCCTTGGAGGTCTAATTTCTTTTTCAAGAGCTACAGCTATTGACTGTGCTTCAAATCCTCCAATGACAATTGGAAGTTTTCTATCACCATCTTTCTCATTTAATAAAAGAGCATATGCTCCATTATGTGTTTTGCTATAGGAAATACGATTAATAGTAAGACGAATTAAACTCATTTAATTTAGGCTCATTTTAGCCCTAAATTAATAAAATAATTAAGAGTTTTGAGCTTTAAATGCTTTCAATTTTTCATTTAACCTAGGAACAACATCAAAGGCATCCCCAACAACTCCGTAATCTGCTGCTTTGAAAAAGGGAGCTTCAGGATCATTATTAATAACAACTTTGATTTTTGATGAATTAATTCCTGCAAGATGTTGAATAGCACCAGAAATTCCAATAGCAATATATAGATTGCTAGCAACTGGTTTTCCAGTTTGTCCAACATGCTCACTATGTGGTCTCCATCCCATATCAGAAACTGGTTTAGAACATGAAGTAGCAGCTCCTAATGTATCAGCCAGATCTTCAATTAGATGCCAATTTTCAGGACCTTTAAGACCTCTTCCTCCTGAAACAACAATATCTGCATCTGCTATTGAAATTTTCCCTGAAACTTTTTCAGTTGATTTTATAGCTATTTTCTTATTTAGTAATGATACTTCAAAATTTTCTGAAGAACTATTTGTTTCATTTTCTACAACTCCAAAAGCATTACCTGATAATCCTATTATTTTTATATCAGATTCAATTGTAGATTCACAAAACGCTTTATTTGTAAAGCAGGCCCTTTTTATTGTAAATGGATTTAAGTTAGAAGGAAGTTCAACTACATTACTTAAATATCCAGCATTTAATTCAATAGCTAAAAGTGGAGCCATATATTTAGAGTTAAGACTACTGCTAATAACAATATGACTAGAATTTATGTGTTTTGCTACCTGCGCAATTACATTACTAAATATTTGTGAATCAAAATTGTCCAGTTCAGAATTTGAAACCTTAATGATTTTGGAAGCACCATATTTATTTAATTCATTAGTATCCTCTACATTAATTGCTAATACAACAAGTTTAGTTTCTAGTTTTTTGGCTAATTCGTTTGAATAGGATACAATTTCAAATGCATTTTTTTTGATTTTTCCTTTATTGGATTCGATATAGGCTAATACAGACATATATTTATAATTATAAAACTTTAGCTTCATTGTGAAGCAAATCAATTAATTCATCTAAGTTATCAGGAGATACAAGTTTAACTTCCTTTCGAGGAGCTGGCTTATGAAATTTTACAGAATTTGTTTTGAAATCAGAACTGAAGGCAGTTAAAACCTCTAAAGGTTTTTGTCTAGCCTGCATAATTCCACGCATATTAGGAATTCTTAGATCACTTTCTTCCACCAGACCTTTTTGCCCTCCAATAATTAAAGGAAGTTCACAGCTTAGAATTTCTTTACCTCCATCAATTTCTCTTTCAAGGGTTACAAATTTATTTTCAATTTCGATACTTATACAATTGGTGACAAAATTCATTTTAGTTAAGCCAGCAATTAATCCAGGAACCATTCCTCCATTATAATCTATAGACTCTCTACCAGCAATGATTAAATCATATTGGTTAGAGGAAAGGTATTCCGATATTTGTTTTGCAACAAAAAATCCATCTATAGGTTCTGCATCAATTCTAATTGCTTTATCAGCTCCAATTGCCAATGCTTTTCTTAATGTAGGTTCAGTATTAGATTTGCCAACATTTATTACATCAATTGTTGCATTTTGTTTTTCTTTAAACCACATTGCTCTAGTTAAACCAAATTCATCATTGGGATTAATTACAAACTGAACTCCTTGATTATCAAACGCTTTATCATCATCAGTAAAATTAATTTTTGATGTAGTGTCTGGCACATGACTTATACAAACTAAAATTTTCATATAATAATTAAATTAATTGATTTGCAAATATAAATAAATAATAAGAAAATACTATGCGCGCATAGCTTTTTTTTTTAATTTAAATAATAAATTTTATGTCTAAATTATTTAATATTTTTGGGGAGAATTTATCATTAAATTTTTTTTATGAGAGTTATTCAGTTTAGAGAAGCAATATGTGAAGCAATGTCAGAGGAAATGCGATTGGACGAATCAATATATTTAATGGGTGAGGAAGTTGCTGAATATAATGGAGCATACAAGGCTTCTAAAGGAATGTTGGATGAATTTGGTGAAAAAAGGGTTATAGATACTCCTATTTCTGAACTTGGATTTTCTGGAATAGGCGTAGGGTCAACAATGACAGGAAATAGACCAATTATTGAATTTATGACATTTAATTTTGCACTTGTAGGAATTGATCAAATTATCAATAATGCTGCAAAAATCAGACAAATGTCTGGAGGCCAGTTTCCTTGTCCAATAGTTTTTAGGGGACCTACTGGATCAGCTGGGCAATTAGGAGCTACTCACTCCCAGGCTTTTGAAAGTTGGTATGCCAATTGTCCTGGATTAAAAGTAGTAGTTCCTTCCAACCCATATGATGCCAAAGGATTATTAAAATCAGCAATTAGAGATAATGATCCAGTGATTTTTATGGAGTCTGAACAAATGTATGGAGATAAAGGTGAAGTTCCTGAAGACGAATATCTTATTCCTTTGGGCGAAGCAGAAGTTAAAATTCCTGGAAAAGATGTTACTATAGTATCATTTGGTAAGATCATGAAAGAAGCAATAAAAGCAATTGATGAACTAAAGAAAGATGGCATTGAGGCTGAACTTATTGATTTAAGAACTATTAGACCTTTAGATATTAATACAATTATTGAATCTGTTAAAAAAACCAATAGATTAGTAATTTTGGAGGAATCTTGGCCATTTGGAAATATTTCTACAGAAATAACATATCAGATTCAAAATCAAATTTTTGATTATTTAGATGCCCCAATTGAAAAGATTAATACTGCTGATACCCCAACTCCTTATTCTCCTGTTTTATTAGTTGATTGGATTCCTAATAGTAAGGATGTTATTAATTCAGTTAATAAAGTGCTTTACAAATCATAATTAATTATACAATCATATTATTAGGTTTTTTATTTAAACCTATTTGACTATTTTTGCCACCTGATAAAATAATATAAAAAAACACATATGGAATCTATAATAATTTATTTGCCAATTGGACTTGCCTTATTAGGGCTTGCTTATATGACATATAAAAAGTTTTGGGTAATGAATCAAGATGCTGGAGATGGTAAAATGAAAGAAATTTCTGATCATATATATGAGGGAGCTCTTGCTTTTTTAAAGGCAGAATATAAATTGTTATCCATCTTTGTTGTAATTGTAAGTTTAGCTCTTACTGTAGTATCTTTGATAGTTCCTACCACTCATATTTTGATTGTAGTAGCATTTATTTTTGGAGCCTTTTTTTCTGCATTGGCAGGGAATATGGGTATGAAAATTGCAACAAAAACTAATGTTAGAACAACTCAGGCTGCTAAAACCAGTTTACCTAATGCTTTGAAGATATCTTTTGGAGGAGGAACTGTTATGGGACTGGGAGTAGCAGGACTTGCTGTTCTAGGTTTAACAGCATTTTTTATAATTTTTTATAAAGTATTTATGGGAGGTGTCTGGACTAATTCTGAAGATATGATTATTGTTTTGGAAACTTTAGCTGGATTTTCTCTAGGTGCTGAATCTATTGCACTATTTGCACGAGTTGGAGGGGGAATTTATACTAAAGCCGCTGATGTAGGTGCTGACTTAGTTGGTAAAATAGAAGCCGGAATCCCTGAAGATGATCCTAGAAATCCTGCAACAATTGCTGATAATGTAGGAGATAATGTGGGGGATGTAGCAGGAATGGGAGCAGACCTTTTTGGTTCTTATGTAGCTACTGTTTTAGCTTCAATGGTTTTAGGAAACTATGTAATTATAGACATGGGAGGAAGTATTGAAGATGCATTTGGAGGAATAGGACCAATTCTATTACCTGTTTTTATTGCGGGTGTTGGAATTATCATTTCAATAATTGGAACAATGTTTGTTAAGATTAAAAGTAACGAAGCTAAAGAAGATCAGGTAATGGGAGCTTTAAATGCAGGAAATTGGACCTCAATTTTTCTAGTTGCAGTAGCATGTTATGCATTATGTAATTGGATGCTTCCTGAAACTATGAAAATGGAATTTTTTGGTGAAGGTATTAAAGAAGTCTCTTCAATGAGTGTTTTTTACGCTTCTCTAGTTGGGCTAGTTGTAGGAGCTGTTATTTCTTCAGTTACGGAGTATTATACTGGACTTGGTAAAAGTCCAACTTTAAAAATAGTTCAACAATCAAGTACTGGAGCTGGAACTAATATTATTGCTGGTTTAGCTACTGGAATGATTTCAACTTTTCCTTCTGTTTTATTATTTGCAGGAGCTATTTGGGCTTCTTACTTATTTGCTGGTTTTTATGGTGTTGCATTATCTGCTAGTGCAATGATGGCAACAACTGCTATGCAATTAGCTATTGATGCTTTTGGTCCTATTTCTGATAATGCAGGTGGAATTGCAGAAATGAGTGAACAAGAACCTATAGTTAGGGAAAGAACAGATATTTTAGATTCAGTTGGTAATACTACTGCTGCAACTGGAAAAGGTTTTGCTATTGCTTCTGCAGCTTTAACTTCATTAGCCCTATTTGCAGCTTATGTAACCTTTACAGGAATTGATGGAATTAATATTTTTAAAGCACCTGTTTTGGCTATGCTTTTTGTTGGAGGGATGGTTCCTGTTGTTTTTTCTGCGCTTGCTATGAATGCAGTTGGAAAAGCTGCCATGGAAATGGTTCAAGAAGTTAGAAGACAATTTAAAGCTATTCCTGGAATTATGGAAGGTACTGGAAAACCAGAATATGACAAATGTGTTGCTATTTCAACTCAGGCTTCATTAAAAGAGATGATGCTTCCTGGATTTTTGACAATTGGTTTCCCTTTATTAATTGTTTTTGTTCCTATGATTTGTGGAATGGATAATTTAGCAATTGCAGAAATGTTGGGAGGATATATGGCAGGAGTTACAGTTAGCGGAGTATTATGGGCTATTTTTCAAAATAATGCTGGAGGAGCTTGGGATAACGCAAAAAAATCATTTGAAGCTGGAGTAGAAATAAATGGGGAAATGACTTATAAAGGGTCTGATGCTCATAAAGCAGCTGTAACAGGAGATACGGTAGGAGATCCTTTCAAAGACACCTCAGGACCTTCAATGAATATTCTAATAAAATTAACTTGTTTGATTGGACTTGTTATTGCTCCAATTTTAGGAGGTCATTCATCTGAACCTAATTCAATGGTTATTAATTCAATTGATACTCAAGTAAATCAAGAAATTTCTCTAAATGTTGACGACACTAATTTAAATGCTACTTTAAAAATTATTTCAAGTAAGGTAGAAAATGGTGTTGCAACTGAATCTACTCAAGTATTTGAAGGAACTAAAGATGAAATGATGTATAAATTAGAAGAATTAAAACTTGAAGGTAAGATTTTAAAGAAAAAAGCCACTGAAGATAAAGGAATAGAATAAATTAATAGTTTATTAAAATTCTTTATCGATTTTTTCAATTATAAGATTTAGGTCAGATTTGTTCTTTACAAAATCTAAATCATCCACATCAATTATTAGTAGCTTTCCTTTATCATAAGTTTCAATCCATGCTTCATATCTTTCATTAAGTCTACTTAAATAATCTATACTTATAGAGTTTTCATAATCTCTTCCTCTTTTATGAATTTGATCAACTAAATTAGGAATACCACTTCTTAGATATAAAAGTAAGTCAGGACTTTTAACAAAAGACTCCATAAGGTCAAATAGAGATTTATAATTATTAAAATCTCTATTTGTCATAAGTCCCATAGCTAAAAGGTTTGGAGCAAAAATATGTGCGTCCTCATAAATCGTTCTATCTTGGACTATCTTTTTCCCGTTTTTTTCAAAGTCCATTATTTGACGAAACCTACTATTTAGAAAATAGATTTGTAAATTAAATGACCATCGTTCCATTTGATCATAAAAATCATCTAAATAAGGATTTTTTAAAACATCTTCGTAATGTCCCTCAAATTTATAATGTTTAGCTAGTAGTTTGGTTAATGAGGTTTTTCCAGCTCCAATATTTCCTGCAATAGCTATATGCATACTAATTTGTATTTAGATAATTTAAAAGTGACAACTAATTTAAAATTTAAATTTGAAAAAATTCATTCTAATTAAACTTTATTGTCTTCTTATTGTCTATTTAGTAATAAATCACTAGAATTGCGTTGGTTTTAAAAACTCGAACTATGAAAAAAATGCTAATTATTTTATGTTTTATAACTATTAGTGGATTTTCTCAGGATTTTCAAGGGAAAGCCTATTATATGTCAAAAGTTAATGTAAATATGGACTGGATGAAGAATTTAACACCTGATAGAGCAGCATACTTGAAAGGTAGAATGAAAACTGCCACTGAAAAAAATTATACTTTAGAATTTGATAGTAATTCATCTTATTTTCAAGAAGAAGAAAGACTAGATCTCAATGGACAGAGTGGTGGATTCAATTGGATGCAATTTGTAAGTGGACCTGCAACGGGAACTATCTACAGAGATATACAATCAAACACATTTACAAATAAAAAGGAGCTTTTTGGAAAGATTTTTCTTGTAAAAGATACTATACCTGAAATCAAATGGGTTATGACAGGTGAGACGAAAAAAATTGGAATTTATAATGCATATAAAGCAACATCAACAAAAGAAGTTGAAGAAAGGGTCATGAGTTTTAGTAATAGATCAAGAGAAACAGAAAGTTTAAGTAATCCAGAAGAAAAGAAAATGAGAGAGGTAGTTATGACAGCCTGGTTCACACCTGAAATTCCAGTTTCAACAGGACCACAAATGTTTGGAGGTTTGCCAGGGCTTATATTAGAAATTAATGCTGATAGATTGATAATGCTTTGCACTAAGGTTGTTCTGAATCCAAAAGAAAAATTAAAAATTAAAAAACCATCCAAAGGAAAGGAAGTTACAAGTCTGGAATTTGAAAAAATTGCAAAAGATAAAGCAGAAGAAATGGAAAACCGGTGGAACGGGCGAAGAAGAGGAAGTAGTAGAGCAGTGAGAATACATAATTAATTTAATACAATAATCATTTATTATTATTAAGATGAAAAAAACGCTTTTATATATTCTGTTATTTTTTTCTTCATTTGTTTATTCCCAAGTTAGGTTTGAAGGAGTAATTACAGATTCCATGGGAAATACTATCATGGGAGCTAATGTTATTGCAATTGAAAAAGAATCTCAAATTTTAGATGGTTTTGGGATATCTAATGATACAGGCTTCTATAGAATTTCATTAAAGAAAAATAAGGATTATCAAATCAAAATTTCTTTTATTGGATTTCAACAAATAGAGTTAGACTTAAATATTAGTGAAGATTTTGAAAAGAATTTTATTTTAGAACAACAAGCTGAAGCATTGGATGAAGTGGAGATTGTTTATGAAATGCCAGTTACTATAAAGGGCGATACAATTGTATACAATGCAGATTCATTCAACACTGGGTCAGAAAAAAAATTGGGAGATGTTTTAAAAAACATGCCGGGAATCGAAGTAACGGATGAAGGAACTATCGAAGTTGAAGGTAAAGAAATAACGAAGATAACGGTTGAAGGTAAAGATTTTTTTGATGGAGACTCAAAACTTGCAACACAAAATTTACCTGCAAATGCTGTTAATAAAGTAGAAGTTCTAAGAAACTTTACCGAAGTTAGTCAATTGAGAAATGTGACAAATAATGAGGATAATATAGCTATTAACATAAGTCTTAAAACTGGAAAGGATAAGTTTTGGTTTGGGGAAATAGTTGGTGCAAAAGGTAATGAAGATACATATTTGGCTGCACCAAAGATTTTTTATTATGCAAAAGATTTAAGTATGAGTATTCTTGGAAATACTAATAATTTAGGTGAGCCAGTTTTGTCAAGAAGAGATTATTACAGATTTGGTGGAGGTTTTAGAAACCTAAATCAACAAACGGGAACATCCATAAATATTTCATCTGATGGTGCTGGAATTGGAAATCTACAGAACAACCGTGCTAAATCAATAGATGCTAAACTTGGCGCATACAATTTTAGTAAATCTATAAATGAAAAGTGGGAGATAAGTGGTTTTGCAATTTTTACAGAAACTCAAAACATTGTAGAAGAAAAAATTTCAAGAATATACTCTGCTACTAATACAGAACAAGAAACATCTGAGGGTGTAGTTCAGGACAACCAACAACAATTATATAAGTTTTCAGCTGAATATAATCCAAATGAAAGATTACAAACCGAATATAATTTATTAGTAAAATCTGCTGAAAGTATAGAAAACACAAACCTTAATTCAAGTGTGGGAAGACTTGGATCAAATACCACTGAAGATATCAGTGAATTAAGAAGCGATAAACCCAGCTCAATTAATCAAGAAATTAAAGCTTATTATACTTTAAATGAGGATCATATCTTTTCATTTGAGGCTCAACATTTATCACAAAACGAAGACCCTTTTTATCAAGCAATTAAGGAAATACAACCTTTTAGAAACATTATAAGTCTTGATAGAAATCAATCTAATTTTAATATTAATCAAAATAGAGAAACAGAAACAAATAAGATTGAAGGAAAGCTAGACTATTATTATATTTTAAACCCAAAATCTAACTTGAATTTTACTTTTGGATTAACAGATGTAAGTCAAAAATTTAATTCTTCTATTTTTCAAATTTTGGATAATGGCACTCAAAACAATTTTAATGAAGACATCTTATCAAATGATGTCCAGTTTAATTTTTTAGATGCGTATTTTTCATTTAGATATAGATTTATTACTGGAATTTTTACTATTGACCCGGGATTTACAATACATAACTATAAAAATGAAACATTTCAATTAGGAGTTTTAGAATCTAGAAGTTTTTCTGATATAAGGCCTAATATGAGAGTTTTCATAAAGTTTAAAAATTCTGAATCTTTAAGATTCAACTATAGATTAACTACTCAATTTACAGATGTTAATAATTTGGCTAAAGGGTATGTGTTTAATAATTATAATAGTTTTTTTCAGGGTAATCCTACTTTAGAAGCTGCTGAAATCTATAACTATGGATTAAATTATCAAAGTATCAATATTTTTAATTTTACAAATATTTTTGCCAATATAAGATATAGTAAAAGAAAAAATTCAATACAGAATAAAACACTTATCACTGGAATCAACTCTGTAAGATCTGCAGATAATTCAAATTTTCCTAGAGAGTCATACTCTGCAAGTGGTAGAATAGATAAAAGATTTAAAAATTTTAAGGCAGGTTTTAATATGAATTTCAATTTCAGTGAATACAATAATATTGTAAATGGAAATCCTTTAGAATCGATCAACTTTACACAATCCTACAAAGCTACAATTGCTACTAATTTTAGAGATAA
>CESL01136387.1_pt1 | contig 15375 bp, 14 predicted proteins | sample 531221 | NCBI WGS metagenome assembly CESL01 (sample SAMEA2622197, study PRJEB7988) | marine metagenome | biome: marine biome (ENVO:00000447); feature: mesopelagic zone (ENVO:00000213) & marine oxygen minimum zone (ENVO:01000065); material: "saline water (ENVO:00002010), including plankton...
CATCGACGAGCTGATCACGGAGCAGGTGAAAAACACCTCTTCACAGCAACCCTTCAACAACTCGATGCTGGTGGCACTGCCTGCCCATCCCGATGTCTCGCCTAAGCAGAACCAGATCGAAGTCGCCTCTCGTTCGGTCACCGTTCGGCCACTGAAGGACGAACCTACCCTCGAGGAGATCACCACTACATCGATCGGTGTGCGCGGCACCTTTGCCCGTAACATGCTCTACGGCCACCGGCTTTCGGTCGCCAATTCCAGGCTCCCTGCAGCAATGGCCTCGCAGTATATGCAAAGGGTTACCAGCTGGACCAGAGACCAGCAAAATCCGCTGCGCCTTTCCGATCTCCTCGATATCGGATACCCGCTCCCGCCGCTCGTCATCAACCGTATCACCAGAGGCAAGGCCAACACGCTCTTTCACATCGCCATGCCCACTTCGCCGTGGTCAGAAATGCGGGCCAGGGTAAAACAAGCACTGGGGCAAGACCAATGAGCACCGCCCTTACCCCTGAGGAGGCCGGCGCCATCTTCGGGCAAACTTCAGGAAACAGGTTCAGGGTCGATGCTCTCGTCGAGGCATGGTGCATCCAAGCCTGGAGACACCATGCCGATTTGCAGGAAGCCGACTTTGCCACCATTGCCCAGCGCATCGAATCGCTTGCTGGCGGCGTAGGGCAAATCCACATCAACATCCCCAGCAAAACCGATCCGCTTTACGAAATGGCACGGATCGAGCGGACACCGCCAAAATCGGCCTCGCACGCCTGCATCAAATGCAGGATCGGCAAGGCCTACCTCAACGGCAAGCAGCTGATCATGCCCAATCTAAACGTGCCCGAATCAATCTTCGTCAGCCTTTCGGCCCGGGCTCACGGAGAGGGCAAGACCCTCTATCTTTCGGAAATCCTCGACGTCGGATTTCCTTTGCCTGCGCTCGAAATCGAAAACGTATCGAGGGGCGCTGCCAACACGATCTTTCGCATCGAGATGCTTCATTATCCGTGGGACAAGATGCGCCCACGCATAGAAAGAGCCATCAGGGGAGAGGCTGACCAATGAACCTCTCACGCGGGAAAGCAAAAGTCTCATAACCAAGGGGCAAGAAGCCCATCATCCGCCCAGACCATCAACCTTCCAGCACTTACAATCAATCCAGCCAAAAGAGCCCAGCGAGCGCCAGGGAAAAACTGGTGAAACTCGTTCGTGAAAGCTCGTCACCTCAATACGAAGGAACGCATATGAAGAATACCGAACAACGATCGCGTGGCCGTCTCACCCTTTCGGGTGTGAGCAGTTCCAATCCCGGAACGACCTCGAACGCGCCTGCGAACAGCAATACCAGTCCATCCGAAGAGGCTGAAACCTATCGGGCCGCGATGACCGACAATGCCAAGCGCAACGAGATCATGCTCGCGCAGATCGTCAAACCCCACATGGTCGGAACCAACGCTGCTGATGCCTCGCGCATCGAATCCATCTGCACGGTCATCGGCCCTATCGTGGTGCAGCAGCAGCTCAATGCCGAACAGATCGTAGACCTCGCCCTGTTCACGAACAAGGTCCTGCCCGGCGAGCGCACCGCCATGCGCAAGGCTGCCTGACGGACCACATCCGAAAGGCTCGCAAAAACTAGCCCGCACACAATCCAAAGGGACTGTGTGCGGGCAACGGGAGGATCCAAAAAATGACGAGCTCAGGGCAAAATCCAGGCACTCGCCCGCTTCTCGTTGGCGCCCTTGCCGCCTCTCTCCTGAAACGCCAGGCGCGCATCTCTCCCGAGAAGCTCGAACTCAGCCTGCTCATGGCAGAAGACGTCTCGCTTGGCGGCAACACCAACTTCCATATCAAGTATGAGGGCGCTGTCGGCGTGCCCTTGATCGACATCGAATTCGATCTTCAGGAAGGGGAAAAAGGCGTGCCCAAACTCATGGGCAGCCTTGAACTCATGCCCGGCCTCAATCTCTACGAGAACGAGATCGTCATGGGGGAGGACATGCCCGCCATGATCCGGACCAAGGCATTGGCCGGATACTATACCGGACAGCATCTCTCCGCTCTCATCGGCACCCGGGTCGGCAGCCATGATCCGGTCATGCGCGAGCCAAAGACAATCACCGTCCTGGCCGAAGACCTCATCTATCTCGAGGTCGATGAGCAGATGATCGACTGGACCATTCTCAAGCCCGAACTCGAAACCATCCGCGACCAAGCACTCAAGAAAGCCTGACCCATGCCAACCCTTCCCCGACACCCGAACGTCGTTCGCCTTGAGCGGCAAACGACGACCATCGGAACCGTCGGGGCAAGCCTTCTGCTCCACAGCGCCAGACGTTTTCCCCGGCAGACGCTCGACATCTGCCAAGCGATCGACATGCGTATTGGCAAGCCTGAAGCACGGGGCCAGCACGAATTACCGGGAAACCGCGGAACGCTCCTGTTCGGACCCCATCACATCATGGGATCACTCAGCGTCAATGCGGACGTGCTCATCACCGAACAAGGCATCTCGTTCAACGGCAAGGCACTGATCCTAGATACCGCGGTCTACTTCGAGAAAGCGCATTACGGCAAAACTCTCGGAGATGTAATCGCCTCCGGAAACCACGATATCGACAAGCTTGCTCTCCTCGAGAAGGGGGATGAGGAAAACCGGCATAACACTTCCATTCTTGCCAGCATTCCCATCATTCAGGACGAGCATCGGTGGATCGATATCCGTCTCGCTGTCGAACATGCCTGCACCAAAAAGGGGAGAAGGTCCTAATGAACAAAGGACCGCTACAAGGCTCGAACATTACCCTTCTCAAGGGAACCGGCAAAAGCGAAACGCATGCCGGTCACCAACTCGGCAAGGCCCACATCGGCTGCTTTGCCAGGAGCCTCCTTGCCTATCACATAGGGGAGATAGCCAAGGACCCGAACTCGACCGAGCATACCGTTTCCGATCTCATCGAAAACCTCGAGCGCGTTATTCTCTGCATCACCGGAAACGCCCGCTTCATCAACCCGGCCAATGGCCTGATCCTCCACTACGAAATCGATACGATAGGCGACACGCTCACCGCGCGTTACCGGCCGATCGAGCATGTCCGCTTCACCGATGACATGATTACCATATACCCGCAGGCGCTTCCCGCCGCGGTCATGAACCGGCTTCTTTCAGAAGGGCCTACCCGTGACAAACACGGCCAGCCCATCATGACATTATCCGACCTCATCGATATCCCGCTTCCCGGATACAATCCGCGCATCATCGATATCGGCCGGGACCAAAGCGCGCCCGATACGCCGCTTGTCCTTTCCACCCTGCGAGATACCAGACCATGGCTGGTAGTGCGTAAAGCAATCATGGCAGGGAAAGGAAAAAGTTGATGGCATCCGCAGATAAAGTCCGAAGCTACATACCCAATGATGCCAAGGTCGGAAGCTTTGCCGTTCGCTTTATCGCCGAACGCAACGAACACCTGCGGAACACCCACCAGTCCAACTCCGAATTCATGTCGGAGATAGAACTGCTCATGGCCGGCGCCCGCTCAAGCGTTGCCTTTGTCTGGCACCATGCCACGGGAGGAAGCGTCGAATATACCGTCGACCATTCCGAGAAAATGCTCATCGTTACCTATAAGGACAAAGGCATCACCCTGCAGGACGGCCTCGTCGAAATCGACGACGGCATCATTCCGGAAAGCCGAGCCCAAATCCTCTTGGGCAAACGCAAGAACCTAGGCGCGAAGGGAGAAGAACCCTTACGCCTATCCACCCTGATCGAATTGCCCTTTGCAGACTTCGACCCTGAAATCGTCGAGATCGAACGCTGGGCTCCAGGCACAGCCATGAAGCTCATACTCCTGCAGACCTATGTCAGTTGGAAGGATGCCCAACGTCTTATTCTCGAACCACCCAAAATGCGGAAAGCTGCATGACCAAGACACTCACTCCGACCCAGCAATCGGATGCCATACAAGGGGGAAGAGACGCCCCAGTCGTAGGACATCTCACCCGCAGCATCCTTGCCAACATGGTCCGCACCGGTGACAGAGAACACGCCTTCGACGTCATAAGCCGAGCACGCGAATCGTTTGCCAATAACGTCCACCATGTCGGCGATTGCCATATACCAGAGAACCCCGTCGAACCGCTCGTTGCCATCAACGATGAAGGCACCAGCATCATCCACACCATGGAACGCGGTATCCTTGTCACCATGGTATGTCCGCCCGGACCAGTCCGGATCGGAGACAATGTCATATGGATAGAGAAGTCCAAGGTGCCCGGCACCCTCTGGACCAAACTCAACGCCATGAGCCACCAAGGCGTAATGCCCTCAGAGTATGTCGGTCTCACTCTCGCAGGCGAGACCTTCGACCTCGATAAAGGCACCGTCTCGGGTATCACCTCATGGGAAGCAGACGACATCTTCACCCAAGGCCAAGAGTTCCTGTTCCTCTACATGGACCCGGTCACCTATCCCATCGACGAGGTTCAGAAATACCTCGAAGGTCTCCCATCCCATAAGGGAGAAGACCAAGCCGATACATCCGCCAAGGCCCCTCCTACCACATAAGGAAAAGGCGGCCAGAAACCTGACCGCCCTTCCAATATCCCATATAGGGTAAGACACCCGATACGGTATCAAGCCGTCATACGGCGAGGACCCGAATACGGCTCCCCGATTCCCAGATCTTCCGGCTTGGCCTTCGGCCCCGCCTGGTCGATACGGCGACGCATCTCAATAGACCACAGACCCAGATGCGAGGCATTGCCCGTCTTGCCAAAGTTCGCCTTACCCTCGGCATCGACCACGAAGTCCGGACCATGCACCCCGTGGAAAAATCCACCGGGAAGCAGCATGTCGAACTCGGCCTGACGGTGACGCGCCACCAGCACGAACAACCACCAGCGTGCCAGATCCTCGGAAGCTTCCTTGCGCCTTTCTTCACCTCTCTGGGTATCAGAAAGGAAATGCCCATTCACCGAACGGGCTAGCTCGTCCATCCGCAGACGTGCCACTCCCCGAAGAGCATCAAGCAGCTTCTTCACATCACCCTTGGGGGTAATCGATTCCGGACGAGCAGGTGAGCCGAACGCCGTCAAAGACCGGACGTCCGCCTCACTCCAGCCCAGCTTCCTGCCATACCAGGCAAGCGAGGAATGGGGAGGAAGCATAAGGGGATGACCTGCCCCAAGAACCGGAGAGAACGTATCCCGGATAAGACCACGCCACTTGCCCTCGCCCATTTCCATGCGAGACAAATCGGCCGGTTCAATCGGACCCTCTATACCCTCACGGGCAGACAGGTCCGGATGCCGCCTGAAGCCCACAAAGCAGAAGTCCGTCTTGTCCGGCAAAGGCGTCCACATCTTGAACGGGTCACTGCCGGTAGAACGGGACAAACCCGTCGACCGCGGCAATGACGGAACGAGAGCCTGCACCTCCGAAATGTTCGTCGGCCAGTCCTCGAGACGCTCAGGAGAAAAGACCGTGTGCTCCTCTCCAACCGGGGCCGGCGGAATGGATACAGGCTCTACCGGAAGAACGTCCGACACCTCATCCGTTCCGGCTTCAGTGTCTCCATCTTCCATAGGAGCAGACACTCCGGAAGTATCCTCGTTCTCATCCTCTGCAGGGGTCTCATCCTCCGGATCTACCCCCGGCTCGGTGCCGAACAAATCATCCGGAATGTCCGGGCCGAAACCCTCATCATGCCCCTTATCAACATCCCCCTTCACACCCCCCTTCACACCGTCGTCGTCCTCCACGCTATCGGCAGGCGCCGAAGCGTCGATGTCCGAAACCGACCTATCCTCTGTGCTCTCATCCCCACCGGTATCAGGCACGCCCTCGGCCAGCTCGATCTCGTCGACATCGGCAACATTCTCATAGGCGTCCTTGACGCCATCATGTGCCTCATCGAGATCCGTGCGATTGTCATTGCGACGGGACGGTGCCACCGCCCGCGAACGCTCGGCAAATGACTCCACGGAGGAAAAGACCAGACGGCCATTACCATCAATCCCACCGTCCAGACCCAGCGCCATGATCAGCCGACGAACCTTGCTCTCGGCCGCAGATACATCCTCCGCATCGGCCTCCATCGCCACGAGCTCTTCGACATCGAGGCGCGCTTCTTCCAGAGCGAACGACAGCCGCTGCCGACACGCGTCGAAGGATTCCGATACCGGCTCACCAGCCTGATCTTCATCCTTCAATACCGACAGAAACTCATCCTCTGTCCGACGCGCTGCACCCATCAGGGTTTCACGCGAAACCGACCCACCGGACCATTCCACAATCGCATCCCTGATCCGATTGAAGAGCTTCTTGTCCGGACGCAGCTCGCCAGCCTTTGCCCCCGACGCATGGATCATCGAATATATCGGGAGCATGTATTTCGGCAGCAGATGACGCCACTGTTCCACCAGCGTCGACCGGCGAACCAGCTCCGACAATATCATCCCACGCACTGCCTCATGCTCAGCCATCCACCGATGCATTCCTGACATCGCCCGATCGTTCACCATCAAGGCGCGAAGCAGTCCTTCCTCGCTATCGAACAATCCGGCCAGAGCCTCATTCTCAGCGAAGAACTTCTTCGGATCGGTGACATCAATCGGGGTGCGAGCAGGCCTGTTGAACAGCAAGCGAGGATGACGCGATCGCATCTCTTCCAGAGCATGCTCCAGCCGGTCCCCCACATGCTGAGCCGTGGACATCCGATTGGCATCCGGCAAAAGCTCGTCGACCATTTCGAATGCCTTCAACGCTTCCTCATCGGATAGCTCAAACGCATTCGCCAAACCTTCCAGAACTCGGCGCCGGCGACGCTGTTCACGACGCTCTTCAGACTTGCTTAGCGCAAGATCTTCACCCTCATCCTGAGCCGAAAATTCCGAGTCCGATACCTCGTCAGAAATGTCATTTCCGACCGAGTCCGAACTCTCTTCAGAGACATTTTCCGGCACAGATTTCTCAGCGTCAGAAGCCCCCGTTTCATCGTCAATCATCGCAATTCACCAGCCTATATCGAGTCCCGAAAGCGATTATGGCGGCAGATGGCAACAGCCATACATACCTTGCCTACCGCCCGAAAATCGGCACGCGAAGACGCGAAACCGAGTCCGGACATCGCTTTTAGGACGAAAACTGTCCATATGGCAACAGGCATACATACCTTGCCTATTCTTTCAGAATGACGGTTTTCTGCCATTTCCTATATGTCGCCAGCCATACATACCTTGCCTATCTACAGCTTTCTGGCTTTATACCGGCATAGCTCTCGCATACCTTGCCTAAATAGCTCCATATAGCCCAAAACCCCTGTTTTCGGTCTATAGTGTCGCAAGCCATACATACCTTGCCTATAATCCTGATCCACCCGCGGCAATCTGGCAGATTCCCTAGGTAAGCCAGAACATCCCCCGAGGGTCTTTATCTGGCGTTCCAGCCTCCCCCAGGCGGAACAAAAGCAGAAAACGGCATAGGTAGCATCCAACCTTGCCTATGAGATTTTGAGGAAAAGAGAGAGAATCCAGCAATTCTCCTCTTATTTTGAACCGGCATGTCTATCTGACAGCCTACTAAATTTTGAGGCGCAATACCTCAAAGTCCTCCGCACCTTCGGAGCAGACGACTTTGTTGCGCCTTTCCAGCCATTCTGGCTTCCAAGGGGTTGTTCGCTGCGCTCACACGTCACCCGTGCTTTGCCCGTGTTCCTTGCCGATCTCCCATTCGGTCACCGGTATTTACCCTTTCGATGGGCGCAGTTCCTGCTATCCATTCCATAGCGGACGAGCCATCGTCCTTGGGGCGCTTCGCTTGGGGTCACCCGACACACGGGAAATGAAAATCATAAGGAGAATGTTGAATGGAAAATGTGAGCAATCCTGTAGCCCCTGCCAGTGCATCTTCTGATGCCGCCACTGCCCACCCTCAAAGCGACCGTATCGACACGGTATACCCTGGCCATCCTTGCCTCATCGCGATCCAGATCATGGACAACTTCAAGGACTATTCCGCAGCAACGGAAAGGACCAAGCTCGGCTGGCCCGAAGCTCTCTCATGCAGCAATGTTCGCGGCGCCGGCGGTGCCGTCTATCAGGGTCTGTCCGTGCTCAATCATTTGCAGAAGAATCCTGATGACATCGAAGGCGCCTTCGCATTCGGCTGCATGCTCTGGGAGCGTAGCCGTCACTCTGACTTCCCCGACGCTCTCGACAAGGGCAAGGACACGGCCGAAATGCACAAGGATCTCTTCGCCGACAAGGCCTCATCCTGGTTTGCCAGTGATGCACAAGACGAAGAGGTTCAGGTAGCATGACCAGACTTGCGCAAATGCGCACCCACACGCGCACATGCGAACCGGCAGGATGACAACCTCTCTTCCCGTCCTGCTGGTTATAGCCATACTCATCGCGTCTGCTGGGTATGCAGCTCTACGGCTAGCCCGGGCCTATTTCGATCCCTCTTCCCTGCTCCTGTTCTATCTGTTCAGATACAGGGCAAGGCGTCGCCTGACATTCGGATCTGTTGCCAGCAAGATCATCCGGCAACATGCAGCTGACAATCCCGACAGGCTCGAGGCAATCATTGGGAACATCGAACGACGTTCTACGATCGCCATGCTGAGCGTTTACCAGTCCGGTCAGGATCACGATGCATCCGACCTATACTGCCGCATGCGTTTAGACTGTGGACCGTCCTATCTCGATCTTACATTCGGCGAACGATTTTGCCGAACTCGCCTGTATCTACCGCAGGGCCAGACAGTCGAAGATCAAGAGGCAGGCGTTGTCATCGTAATGCAGTCATTGCCCTGGGGTCTGGTCCAGTCCTACAAGGCACGTCTTTCAAGCCTGCGCTTATCCGATCTGCTGGGCGACAGGTTCTCAGACATCGAAGGCTCATTCTCCAGCGTCAAGCACAGCGAGAGAAGAACGGTCTTTTTCTTCAGGACCACTCCGGTCCCGTGGACCACGACCAAGGCGGAGATCCTGAGCAGCTTTCACCGAACAGCGGCATCAAGCCCTCAGAAGCCCCAGGAAGCCTCACAAGCCATTCCCGCTGTCTGACAGCCTCAAGCATTAGATCTTCACTGGATGGGCCCTCTACGCCCGTCCTTTGGGCAATTCACTCCCTCATCCTTTCTTCCAATCTGTCTGGAGCAAATTCCATGATCACCGAAGACCGTTCCACCTACTTCTCCCGGCATGGGGTAGAGCCGTGCAAGCATTGCCTTAAGCGTGATACGCCAGGCGCCGGCGTTGGTCCCATAATCTCCAGCCTGCTGCTCGATGTTCACACCGATGCTGAAATCGAAAGACTGGAACGCAAGGCATCGATGAACGGCGTGTCCGACAACTGGGACGCAGTGCTTGCTGAACGGAACCGCGCAATCTTCGTGCGTGCATGCTGGCTCGCCAATATCGATCCGGATCAAGCTGGCGCTATCGCACAGCAGGCTCCAGGGTCTCTTGCAGCATGACAGCAATAGCGGAACTTGCCTTTCCACTCTTCACGATCGATTTCGAAGCAAGTTCGCTTGAACACATGAGCTATCCAATCGAGATCGGCATTGCTCGCTGGGATGGCCTTGGCAGCTGCATTGCTGGATGGTCTAGTCTCATCATTCCTACCAAGCAGTGGTGCGCCAGCCAGAGCTGGACAAAAGAAGCTCAGGAGCTTCACGGATTGTCCCCACCCGATCTTGCACACGGCATCCCTCCTGCCAGTGCCCTAACACTGGCAAACCGTCTGGCGAACGAGCGGACGGCCTACTGCGATGGTGGAAGCTATGACATGTATTGGCTTACCCGCCTGTCTGTTGCCGCCAGCAAGAGCCCCGACTTCTCTCTGGGAAGCTGGGGTGGATTGATCGACATGCTTAGCACCTGCGATCAGGAAACCATCACAGAGTGGCTGGAAGACAATCCTTCCATCCATCGCGCTCGGCCCGACGCCGAGCGTCTTCTGCGTGCGCTTGCCTACGCCGCAGGGGAGACACCCGCCATCGTAGATATTCAACTCTAGACCAGCCAGGAGGCCCGTCATGAAGGATCGAATAGCATTCGTGCATGCGCTCTCCATCCTTGCTTGTCTCATCACAGCCGGGACCGCGCTTTACATCTGGCTCTCTGACTTTGGTCCGGTCCTCAATATCCTTGGAGGCCTATCAGGGTTTGTGTTCGGCTCCGCACTGGCAACGCTGTGGTTTGTCCGAATACAATCACGCGAAGCTGGTTCGGCGCTCAGCGTTGCACTCAATCGCAGCCAGATTGCATCACGGCTAGAGATCGGAACCATCGGAGCAGGATTTCTAATCAACACTGCAAGGTCATCCCCGACCTTGGCCAAGGACCTGATAACCACAGTCGAAACCTTGGCAGTCAGACATCGCGATCAGCTGCGCCTGAAGGTGTCCAAGGATGAGCGGGGAGATATGACCGGGACGGATATCGGAATTGAAGTCGAGGATGGCGCCCAAGGCGCTATGCGAAACCGCGGTGTGGCCACAGACGGACACGCTGTCGTTGTAAGGGACGGAGGCCCTGATGACGATCACGCCCTGATCGACGGACCCTACCGCCTTCTGATCTTACGAAACGAGATCCCAGATTCCACGCGGCGCGCGCTCGTAGCAAAAGTAAGGCAGGGTCCATTCCCACTTGAGCAGGTCGTCATCATCTCCGGGCTGAACGAAGGTTGCACCGTTGTCGACATTCACCTCGCAGAAAACGAAATCCACTTTCTGCTCGAGCCCAATCTCGTAAAGTGGACTGATGTGCGCCGACAAATCGATCCCACCTTCTGTGACGATTCAGAGCTTCCAGCAACCAAGAGAGGAATCAAGATCGCACGATCGCTCTGGGGCTTTCGCTGAACGCCGACACAAGCCAGCATTCCATCCTCATTTTCCATCTCATCGCGCTTGCCGAAATGACGTGGCCCATGTCATAATTCACCCATGGCCACCCAGATCGACGATCCTGAACTCAGTTTGGCACGCAGCCGCGTTCGCTCCTTCGAAGAGAAGTCGAGTGCGTTGCGTCAGGGTGGAGGCACGCTCGATGCCAATGGCGAGCCCAAGCTGACAGACAGCCGCGGCTCGAAATCAAGCGCCGGTGCTCGCAGTGGACCCGACCTGTTCAAGAAGGCCCGCATGAACATGATGGGCGGCGTCGATGGCAAGCCCATGGTCAGTGGACCCAACCTCAGCGTGCCTGGTGGTGACAATGCAATCACCGGCAAGGTCGGCGGCAAGGCTCGCGGCCGTGCCCGGATGGACAACTGGGACGATGTGGACGTTGGCTCCGAGACTCCTCGCGAAGCCATGCTGCGTCCGACCAAACTCAACATTCCCACGGTGCGTCCTCGCCGCATTGCCAATGCTGACGGTGCTACCAGCTTTCACTTCTCCCACGAGGCGATCAGCAAGACCAATCACGAGAAGACCACAGCCAAGGGCACCAAGAACCGTAAGGGCGCCGCAAAAGACCACGCGAAATACATCGAGCGCGATGGCGCAGTGGCAAAGGCCCACGCAGACGATCTCGACAAGATCGAGAAAGAGCTGCAGGACATTGCGAAGACCGATCCTGAACTCGCTGAGCGCTTGGGCCTTGCGCAAGACAACAGTGATACCGGCAAGGTCGCAGAGGCAATGGGCGTAGGCGCCTTGGCCGGTATCTACATCGAGCGCGAAGAAGCTCTCGCACACGACGATAACGGCTCAGCTGTTCTCTTCACAAATATCTCTGAAGATCCGAAGGAGCGGCGCGACTTCTGGCAAGAGGTGGAAAAGCGCGAGGCCAATCCTTCGGAAGACCGCATGCGCATTCTGCTTCGCGGTAACGAAGAGTTCTGGAAGAAAGTCGCCGAGGACGAGGACTGCCCCAAGATCCTGCGCCAGTCGATCGAAGCCGGCGATACCGATCAGGAAGTTGTCGTGCGCACCGGGGACAACGAAGAGGTCCGCAAGCTCATGTCCCGCTATGGCTGGCGGCCACGCGAGAAGCGTCCCGACGACGAGACCGACGAGCAGAAGGCAGCGCGAGAAGATCGCGAAGCCGAGACCTCGTTTGGTGCTCGTTTCGAGGACGGCCGCGGTGGGCGTGTCCAGTTTCGTGTGGTGGGAGAACTCCCTTACGACGTCGACCCTGAGGCCCGGGTCCGTATCCTCAAGGGATTTGCCGAAGAGTTCGAGAAGCGCAACCTTCCTTACATCGCGGTCATGCACTCGCCTGACCATACCAACGACGATCGCAACTGGCACTTCCATCTCGTCTATCACGATCGACCTGTCAGCCGCTTCACGGGTAAAGCCGAAGATCACCTCTGGGAACTCGCAGACGATGCGCCCAGGCAGGTTTCCGACAGGCATGCTGTTGCCAAGGCCGCTCTTGAGACCGATCTCTCAGAGCATCATGGCAAATGGGATTTCAGTATTCCTTACGAATACCAGACTGCATGCCGTCACAAGAAAACCGCTTATCCTTTCGCAAAGCCAAAAGACCGCGAGGTCAACGGCCGCAAGTTCATCCCTTCGCTTCGCAAGAAGCTGGCAGAACTGACCAACCGCGAACTCGAGGCGGCGAGCAAGGACCGGCGCCTCGATCCGCGCAAGTATTCCGAGATGGGCATTCACAAGCGGCCCGACGTTCACCTTGGCACCCAGGCTGCCAGGCTGGAGTCGCTTGGCGTTCCCACCGAAGCTGGCGTCTTCAATGAAGAGAACCAGTGGGAATACATCCGCGACAATCTCGAGAACAAGCGGATCAAGACCGAGCGTGAGATTGAGCGCAAACTGGGTGACTGGAAAAAGTCGCTTGCAGTCGCCGATGTCACCGATGGCGAAAGGGATCATGCCGAGCGTGAAATGATCCGCTGGGAGCAGGAAGCCCGCAAGGCATCAGAACACCGTGCCATCGCTCTCAACCTGCAAGAGCATTACGAGCGACTTCAGTCCCGCGCCCTCAAACTCGAAAAGATGGCAGAGAAGCACCTCAAGGCTATCAACGAGAATAGGGCGACCCAGCGCCAGAAGAACAATGCCTCTCGCTACCAGGAAAAGCTCGACGAAGCCAAAGCACACCTACTGGGCCTGAAGCTCTTCATGGCTGACGAAATCGGACAGATCGCTTCCAGTGAAATGTCCGCCGCCACGCACGAGACTCGCGCCAAGAAGCACGAGGACACGGTCGATGACATCGTCGCCAAGGGCAAAGGTGCGCGCAAGGAGCGTGAGAACAATTCTCCTGCCGGCAATGGAAAGGATCCCACAAAGGTCCAGGCCAAGGCCCCAGCATCAGGTCTCAGCAAGGGAGAAGTCGAAGGCTTCATCAAGCGCGTTCTCGACCGTGACGTCCGCATGGTCGAAGAAAACGGCCTCGTCGTGCCTCGCGTCAAGACAGACAAGGATCTCGAGGTCATTGGCTCCGAAGGATACGAGCGCACCCAGAAGCGGCTCGGACGCGTCAAAGAGAACCACGACAAACTCGTCGCCGGCCTGCTCGAGGCTATCAAAAAAAATCCTCGCATGCTTGTCGCTCAGAAGGCTGGAGATGCCGAACGCATCGATGCCAATCCTTCCGAGCGTTTCCGGCTGGCTTCAAAAGATCGCAGGCTCCAGCAAGCCTGGCGCATGTTCGCTGACGAACCTGACGTGGCGCCCGCAGTAGAGGCGGCCATCAAAACCGTTCGCGATCAGAAGCGCTCGAACAACGTCAAGAATGATGAACGTGATGTCACGGAAAGAGGGAAGGAAAATGCCGCTCCCGCAAGGCCCGACAACACCACTTCGCAAGCCAACGGCGTGAACAGCTCCGAAACAGCATCCGTCTCGGACAAGGTTCCGGCTTCCAGCAAGCAGACAGAGAGCAAGCAGTCTGCTGCAAAGTCGGAGCCACAGAGGGTTCGGGATGACGAGCAAAACCAGCGCAAGGAAGTTGAACGCGTTCTCGATCTCACTCGAGCGAAGTTCCTCCGTCCGGCCGCGGTGCGCATGGGAGACAAGCTCGAGATCACTTTCTCGCGTGAAGACGTTGCGCTTTACAAGGCCCCGGCAAATCTCGTCATCGAGGACAAGCGTTCCGTTGCCCGTATGGAAGGCATCCTTGGAAAGCATGACCGAGCAGTGAAGCGTGTCGTTGCCTATCTGGCAAAGAACCCTTCGGCTATTGCGGAAAAGGAATCGGAAAACGGATCACCGCTTGCAGCCACGGCTCCCAAGGAACTCGTCAAGTTGGCAAAGGACTATGCTCGCGATCCGCAGGTGCGACGCGCTGTAGAGGATGCTGTCATTCGCAACCGTCTCGATAAGTTCGATCCTCGCAAGACACAGGCGGAAGAGATCAAGGCAGAAGCTCCTGTTTCAGAGGCAGCGAAAACCTCGAGCGCCAAGGACCAGAGCAAGGACAAGTCCGAGCTGGTGGAACAGAACGACAAGCCTGCAAAGACCGAAGAGAAGGCGGATAAGAAAGAGCCGGCAAAAGAGCCAGAGCAGCCCTCGCTGTTTGTTCGCGGCCCCGACGGCCGTCTCCGGCGCAACGTTCAGCCAACCGAAGATCGCGAATACGGTGTTCGTCGTATCTCGGGAGAAGACGCTGCGGCCACGACTTCCAGCGCCAACAACAAGAATGACGACCAGAGCTCACAGAAGCGTCGCGGCGCAATCCTTTCTGACGATGCCATCGCAGAGGGAAGCGGCAAGACCTATGAGCGCAGCAATGGACGCAAACTTGAGAAGGGTGTCAGCCCCAAGTTGGATGCCTGGATCGAAGCCGATGAAAAGCGTGATCGTGACGCAAGGGAAAAGGCTGCTGCGATCATCAGAGAAGATCGTCGTCTGCTTGCCTCGCTTGAAGAATACGATCCCCAGGTCCGGGCTCGCTTGCAGCGTGATTGGGACGGCATTGAAGATCGCACTCGCCAGCGGGGACGGGGCATTTCGGATCGAGACAAGAACCGCTAGTGCCAAAGGAATGCGCAAATGCGCACTTCGGTGTTCAAATGCGCGCTCTTTTCCCGAAGCGTTTTCGAGGCAAATAAAAAGGGGCGCCAGTGGCGCCCCTTTCCTTTTTCAGTTCAATCTCTCTCAGTTCGGGTAGGACACCTGAACCATCTTCGCGATATCGCCTTCGATGGCAGAGAGACAGATCGAGTTCTCACTGTCCGGCTGGACGAGACGGAAACCACGGCCCATCTTGTGCACCGCGCCGATCGTGACCGACCGATTACGAAGCACGGCAAGAACCATGTTCTCCTCGACATCATCGCGATCGATCTTCTCGAAGATCATGACAGAGCGCGGGTCGAGAGGGCCAAGGATCTTGCGATCAGACCTGATTGCAACAGCCTGCGTTCCACCCTTGCGGCGG
>CESL01077194.1_pt1 | contig 15364 bp, 13 predicted proteins | sample 531221 | NCBI WGS metagenome assembly CESL01 (sample SAMEA2622197, study PRJEB7988) | marine metagenome | biome: marine biome (ENVO:00000447); feature: mesopelagic zone (ENVO:00000213) & marine oxygen minimum zone (ENVO:01000065); material: "saline water (ENVO:00002010), including plankton...
GCCGCTAGCGTTCATCCTGAGCCAGGATCAAACTCTTCATTGTAAAACTTTAAATAATTTAACAACTTAAATTTGATTTGGAATTGAACTCAAAATGGTTTTACTTAATTCTAAATTATGTAAACATAATTTTACGCTGTCTATCTCAATATTTTCAATGAACTTAATATGATTACTTCTTTCGTAATGCGAGTGCAAATATACACTGCTTTTTCAATCCCACAAACTTTCAATTATAAAAAAATAGATTATTTGTCAACAATGGTTGTTTCCCTCATATAATATACAAAAAAATGTTGCTATATTATTGGTCTTTTAAAGACAATTTTATTGTCTTATCAGCATAAGCTCTTTTTAAAACATCTTCAATTATTGCATCTTCATCATTATTCTTTGGATTATATTTTATTTTAATTGAAATATTAAAAAGCTTAGCTAATGAATTGTAAGAGAAGGCTCTAAAGCCATTTCTTAATTTTCTTATAAGTTTATACACGGTTTGTCCAGTTTCTCTATGAACTAACTTAATTAATATCTGCCCCTCTGTTCTTGTTAACTTTTTTAACTCCGCTGAAAATTCTTTTTCAATAAATCTTTCTACAATTTTAGTATACTTCTTTTTCTTAGCTCTGGTCTTTATTAAAGGAAGTCTCCTATTTAATTCTTGTAATCTTTTGGAAGCAAGTACAGCATAAGGATATACTTTTAAAGTTTTTCTTTTAACCGTATAATATTTTAATTTATCATCAAAACTAGAAAATTCCAATGCTGGATATATAGTTACCTCTTTTAAATCTATTGATTTAGTGGCCAAAGAATCTCCTTCTATTTTGATAAAAATATCTAAGTCTTTATATATCTTTTTCTGAGAATAAGAATTAAAAACAATGAATATAATTAAACATGAAAGCAGTTTTTTCATTTTATAAAATTACACATAAACAATAATATTTTTAAGTAATTATGTACTTTTACATTCAAATTATTATTAATGGCTACAAAAAAAACACTTAATCAAAAATCAATTAAATTTTTTGAAGAATATCTTAATAATCCTTCACCTACTGGATATGAATGGGAAGGACAAAAAATATGGATGAACTATCTTAAACCCTACGTAGATGAATTTATAACTGATACTTATGGATCTGCTGTTGGAGTTATTAATCCTAAAGCTAAATTCAAAGTTGTTATTGAAGCACATTCTGATGAAATTTCTTGGTATGTAAATTACATTACTGATAATGGTCTTATTTATGTAATAAGAAATGGTGGAAGTGACCACCAAATAGCTCCATCAAAATGGATAGACATACATACTAAAAAAGGGATTATAAAAGGTGTTTTTGGTTGGCCAGCAATTCATACTAGAAAACCTGGAAAAGAGGAACAACCTAAAATAGATACAATTTTTATTGATATAGGAGCAAAAGACAAAAAAGAAGTTGAAAAAATGGGAGTCCATGTTGGATGTGTAATAACTTATCCCGATAAATTTCACGTACTCAATAAAGATAAATTTGTTTGTAGAGCTATAGATAACAGAGCCGGTGGATTTATGATTGCAGAAGTTGCTAGACTTTTGCATGAAAACAAGAAAAAACTTCCTTTTGGATTATATATTACAAATTCAGTTCAAGAAGAAATTGGACTTAGAGGTGCTGAAATGATCACACAAAGAATAAAGCCAAATGTTGCAATTATTACTGATGTTTGTCATGACACTTCAACTCCAATGATCAATAAAAAAACTCAAGGAGACAATACTATGGGTGCAGGACCAGTTATTTCTTATGCACCTGCCATTCAAAATAAATTAAGAGAAAGGATTATTGAAACAGCTGAAAAGAAAAAGATACCCTTTCAAAGACATGCTTCTTCAAGGAGCACAGGTACAGACACGGATGCTTTTGCATATAGTAATGGTGGAGTTGCTTCAGCTTTAATTTCTTTACCACTAAGATACATGCATACCACAGTTGAAATGGTTAAAAGAGATGATGTAGAAAACGTAATTAGATTAATCTATGAAACTTTACTAACAATTAAAGAAGGTGAAGATTTTAATTATTTTAAATCCTAATTATTATTGAATGGATAATTTTTATCAACTATAACTTTAACAATTTCAGGATTTAATAAAGTTGATATATCCCCAAAATTATCCTTTTCACCACAAGCAATCTTTCTTAAAATCCTGCGCATAATCTTACCACTTCTTGTTTTAGGAAGCCCAGGAACTATCTGAATTTTATCAGGTTTTGCAATTGGACCTATAGTTTTTGAAATCAAGTCATTAATTTCAGTATTTATACTTTCTGTTATAGAATCATCTTTTAAAATTACAAAAGCATACAAAGCATTTCCTTTTACATCATGGGGAAAGCCTACTAGTGCACTTTCAACTACATTTTCGTGTAAGTTTATAGCATCCTCAATTGGTGCAGTTCCTAAATTATGACCAGAAACAATTACAACATCATCTACCCTACCAGTTATTCTGTAATTCTCATCATTGTCTCTAAATGCACCATCACCTGGAAAATAATAACCAGGGTAATCAGTAAAATAAACTTTTTTATATCTCTCATGATCACCATAGATTGTTCTGGCAATTGAAGGCCATGGATATTTAATTGCTAAAATTCCATTTTTATTTGAATCTGAAATCTCTTGTCCATCATTGTCTAATAGTACAGGTTGTATTCCAATCATAGGTTTTGTAGCAAAGGTTGGTTTTTGATCAGTAACTCCTGCAATAGAAGAAATCATGATTCCTCCAGTTTCTGTTTGCCACCATGTATCAACTATTGGGCAACTTTTTTTACCAACAACTTCATTATACCAATTCCAAGCCTCTTCATTTATAGGTTCTCCTACAGTTCCTAAAACTTTTAAAGAATTTAAATTGTATTTAGATACAAAAGATTTTGGATGTTTAGCTAAAGCTCTGATTGCTGTTGGAGCAGTATAAAAATGTGTAATACTGTGTTTTTCACAGATTTCCCAAAAACGTCCAAAATCAGGATATGAAGGTACTCCTTCAAACATAACTGTCGTAGCACCTGATAAAAGAGGCCCATAAACAATATAACTATGACCTGTTATCCAGCCTATATCAGCTGTACACCAATAAACATCTCCATTTTGATATTGAAAAACATTTTTAAATGAATATTCAGAATAGACCATGTATCCACCACATGAATGAACCATTCCTTTTGGTTTGCCTGTTGAGCCAGAAGTATATAAAATAAAAAGTGGATCTTCAGAATCAATTTCAGTGGCTTCACACTCATTGGAAGCTATAGATATTACATCATGCCACCACTTATCAATCTCATTTAATTCTATATTACTATTTATTCTCTTAAGTACAATAGATACTTCAACAGAAGGACAACTAACTAAGGCTTCATCTGCAATACTCTTGAGATCTATTGTCTTACTTCCTCTAAAACTACCATCTGCAGTAATCAACATTTTACAATCAGCATCATTAATTCTTGCAGCTAAAGCAGTTGAAGAAAAACCAGCAAAAACAACTGAATGAACAGCGCCAATTCTAGAACATGCTAAAACAGCAACTGCAAGTTCAGGTACCATTGGCATATACAAACAAACTCTATCACCTTTATGTATATTATTTTTCTTTAGAACATTAGAAAACCTACATACTCTCTGATGTAATTCTCTATAAGAAATTTCCTGATGTTTTTCTTTTGGATCATTTGGTTCAAACAAAATTGCTGTTTGATCAGCTTTATCTATTAAATGTCTATCTAAACAATTTTCGGATATATTAAGTTTCCCTCCATCAAACCAAGTAAACTCTGGTTTATTAAAATCAAATGACAAAACATTATTCCATTTTTTTTTCCAAGTAAAAGTAGATGCAATTTTTTTCCAAAAAGATTCAGGATTTGTTATACTTTCATTATAAAGTCTATTATAATCCTCAAGAGATCTTGGCACGTAATTATCAATTTTTTCCAAATTATTATGTTTTATCTAAATATAGAAAAAATAGACTACTGATTCAATCTATAATCTATTATTGCATTATTTATTTTTTTAACAATGGATGGTCCACTATAAACAAAACCTGAATATAGTTGAATTAAGGTAGCTCCAGCTTTGATTTTTTCAATTGCATCATCAGGGTTCATGATACCACCAACTCCAATAATTGGAATAGATCCATTACTTTTTTCATGTAAAAATTTAATAATATTAGTAGATTTTTCAGAAATTGGTCTACCACTTAGACCTCCCTTTTGATTTACTAAATCCTTTGAAGAAGATAAATTATCTCTTGATAATGTTGTATTTGTTGCTATGATACCATCTATAGAAGTTTCTCTAATTACTTCGATAACATCAATCAATTGATCTTCAGAAAGATCTGGAGAAATCTTCAATAAAATAGGCTTTGGAAAAGAATATAATTTATTTTTTTTTTGAATAGTTTCTAAAAGATTTTTAAGCAAATCTCTTTGCTGCAAATCTCTCAACTTTTCAGTATTAGGTGAACTTACATTTATTGCAAAATAATTGACGTAAGGGTATAGTTTTTCAAAACAAATTAGATAGTCTTGAATAGAATTATTTAAATCTGTAATCTCATTTTTACCAATATTACCACCTACAATTACTCCTTTATTATACTTTAATCTATCAATAACTTTTTCAACTCCAATATTGTTAAAACCCATGCGATTAATTATGGCCTCATCACTAACTAATCTAAATAGTCTTTTTTTTGGATTACCTTCCTGTATCAATGGAGTAACTGTACCTATTTCAATGAAACCAAATCCAAAATTTGAAAATTCATTATAGAGTTTAGCGTTTTTATCAAAGCCTGCTGCTAATCCAATTGGATTTGGGAATTTTATTCCAAAAACTTCGGTTTCAAGAATTGGATTTTTTAAAGAATAAATTTTTGAGATTAAAGTAGAAACTAAAGGTATTTTAAAAATTAAGTTGATAAAGGAAAATGTTATTTCATGAACTCTTTCTGGATCAATACAGAAAAGAATAGGTTTTAACAGTTTCTTATACATTTAGCTTAATAATATTAACCACTACTTTTTATTTAATTTATTACTCATTTCTAAAGAAATAGCTGAAATTTCATATCTAATTTTGCCAGCCATAGTTTGAATTATACATGTTTCACTTCCGTCTTTTATCTCAACAATTTTACCATGAAGACCACTCTTAGTAACAACTCTTGTTCCAACTTTTAGTTCAGACAAAAACTTCTTTTCTTTTTTTTGTCTCCTCATTTGAGGATATATCATTAAAAAGAAAAAACCAATAAGCATTAAAGTTAAAGGAAATAAAGAACTATCCATATTAATCTATTTAGTTGTTTTTAGGTAAAACAAAAGCTTTAATATTCAAAAGTTCCTTACCCTTTGAAGTATTAGTTACAAGTGTAACAGTTTTTCTCTGCATTCCAGGTTTATTTGAAGAATCAAACTTCACTTTAATAAAGCTAGATTCACCTGGTTTAATTGGTGTATCTCTGGGATATTCTGGCACTGTACAGCCACAACTTCCTGAAGCATTCAAAATTTTCAAATCTGAATTTCCTGAATTTGTAAATGTAAAAGTAGTTTCCACTATATCACCATCAACAATTTCTCCAAAATCATGGTTAGTTTTATCAAAATCAATAGATGGATAGTCAAAATTTGAATTAATTCTTTCTTTAGCAGATTCTATATTTTCTTTCTTTATTTTTTTTGAAGGATCTGATCCACATGATGTCAAAAAAAGTGAAATTGAAAATGCTGTCAAAAAAGCATAAATTGATACCTTAATATTTTTTTTTGTTATTTTCATAATTTAAATTTATATCTGTTCAAAAATAGTAAATTATTGCAAACCCCTCTTGTTTTTCTTTATTCGACCCTCAAGAATAAATTGTTTAGAAATTGTATCCATAATTCCGTTAATAAAAACATTGCTTTTGGGACTTGAATATTCTTTAGCTAATTCTAAATATTCGTTAATGGAAACCTTGACAGGGATTGAATCAAAAAACAAAAATTCGGTCAAACACATTTGTAATAAAATAAAATCAATCTGTGCAATTCTTTCACTATCCCAATTGGAGGTAATCTTTCCAATTTCCTCTTTTAACATATCTTTATTTAAAATCACTTGTTTAATTAAATTTATACCAAATTCTGAATCTTCTTTGTTTTTATAAATTTTAGTTATAAGAGTAGATTTTCTAGATCTCTTTTGATTTTTTTTCAATGTATTTAAAACTAAACTATTAACAAGTGGTAAATCATTAACCCACGATATTTGAGTTTCTTCAAAAAACTCATAAAGTTTATTGTCTGAAGCAATAATTTTTTTAAATATGTTGATAATAAATTGCTTGTCATTATCAAATGAATTTTCATTCTTCTTTATATATGAATGAAAAATGTCACTTTTTTCTATTTTTTTTATCAAAGAAATTATGTATTCAGGGTGGTCATTCCAATAATTAATTTTTAGTAAATCTGTTTTTTCTAATAATACTTTGTCAGAAGATATTTTTTTTAAAAATAAATTATTAGAGAATTTATTATAGAAGATATCGCTATCATCTTTTAAAAATTTTTTATTGTTTTTAAAATTCCTTTCACTAGAATAAGTATAAAGCCTATTCAAAATTGATAATATACTTATATATAAACGATAAAAATTTTCATTTGAGTTTAAAAAATATTTTAGCTGATGATCAATGTTTTTTTCAATAGACTTATCGTAAGCATATACAACCTCCATAACTTTTAAACGTAATTGCCGTCTATTTAACATTTTAAAGAACTTTAATAGGTCCACAAAATTAAATTTATTTTTATAAAAAAGACAAGAATTTTAGAAAGATTTAAATACTCATTGACGTATATTTGAGACTTTAATAATTAATGATAGAATTAAGATTTTTAAACAAGTATTTTTTAAAATACAAAATCAAAATAATAATTGGAATATTTATAACCATTATAGCCAGAATATTTGCCCTAGTTGTTCCAAACTTTATTGGAGACTCAATAACCATTCTTGAAAATTATATTATCGCATCTTCAATAGAAATTGAAATAGTTAAAGAAAGACTTCTGAAAAATATATTAATTATTGTAGGATCAGCTATTCTAGCTGGAGGTTTTACTTTTATCATGAGACAAATGCTTATAAATGTTTCCAGATTCATAGAATTTGATATTAAGAATGAAATTTATAAAAAATACCAATCTCTAAGTTTTGATTTTTATAAAAACAATAGGACTGGTGACTTAATGAATAGAATCAGTGAAGATGTAAGTAAAGTAAGAATGTACATTGGTCCTGCAATTATGTACGCTATAAACACCTCTACACTTTTTGTAATAGTAATAACATACATGGTTAGTGTTGCTCCAAAGCTTACAATGTATACCTTAATCCCTTTGCCTATTCTTTCGTTTATAATTTATAAAATAAGTGTTTTAATTAATCTGAAAAGTAAAATTGTTCAAGAATTTTTATCTAAACTCACTACTTATACACAAGAATCTTTTAGTGGGGTAAAAATTATTAAAACATATACTGTAGAAGAAAACATAAACAATCAATTAGAAAAATTAGCATCTTCAAGTAAAGAAAAAAATATGTCACTAGTAAAAATTCAAGCATGGTTTTTTCCTCTTATGATTTTATTAATTGGGATTAGTAATATTTTAGTTGTTTTTGTTGGAGGAAGACAATACATGAATAATGAAATTGAATTGGGTATTTTGGCTGAATTCATTATTTATGTAAATCTATTAACATGGCCAGTTGCTACAGTTGGTTGGATAACATCTATTGTACAACAAGCTGAAGCCTCTCAAAAAAGAATTAATGAATTTTTAAAAACAAATTCAAGTATAACGAATAAATCCGAAAGCAATAAAAAAATAGAAGGAAAAATTGATTTTAATAATGTTGACTTCACCTATCCTGAAACCAAAATTACAGCTAACAATAATATTTCTTTTACAATAAATAAAGGTGAATCAATAGCTATTATGGGAGATGTAGGATCAGGAAAAACTACATTACTTGAGCTTATTTGTAGAGTTTACGACCCATCAAAAGGTGAAATTCTTTTTGATAATATTAACATCAAAAAAATAAACATCAAAGAATTGAGAAAATCTATTGGATACGTTCCTCAATCTACCTTTTTATTCTCTGACACAATTAAAAGAAATATTAAATTTGGAAACTACAACGCCTCTATGACAGAAGTTGAAAATGCAGCTAAAAATGCCTGTTTATCAAAAGATATTAATACTTTTAGAAATAAATATGAAACATTGCTTGGAGAAAGAGGTGTAAATCTTTCTGGTGGACAAAAACAAAGACTGGCTATAGCTAGAGCACTAATCAAAAAGCCTAAAATACTTATATTGGATGACAGCTTATCAGCTGTAGATACTGAGACAGAAAAGGAAATATTATCAAATATAAATAAGATTAGTAAAGAAATAACCCTAATTATAGCTACACATAGGATTTCTTCTGCTAAAAAATGTGATAAGATACTTATTCTAGAGAATGGAAAAGTAATTGAATTTGGTTCTCACAAAGAATTAGTTAAAAATAACAGATACTACTCTAAAGCAGTATTAAAGCAATCCTCTTAAAAGAAATTATTTAGATATTTGGTGAGTTTGTTTTTTTTCGTCATTTTTGAAAAATAAACTATTACTAATGGAAGAAAGAAAATACAATGATGCTGAGGATATTTACTCAAAAATTCTTAGAGCTGGTAGAAGAACTTATTTTTTTGATGTTAGATCTACAAAAGCTGGAGATTATTATCTAACTATTTCTGAAAGTAAAAAATTCACCAATGAAGATGGTAGTTTTTACTTCAAAAAACATAAAATTTATTTGTACAAAGAAGATTTTCAAGGGTTTAATGATCTTGTTAAGGAAATGACTCAATACATAATCGATGAAAAAGGTTTAGAAGTAATTAGTGAAAGACACCAAAAAGATTATGTGAAAGAAGATCATCAATCAAAACCTGAAGAAAAAGAAGAAACTGAAGAAACTAAATCATCTTCAGAAGAAAATTTTACTGATGTTGATTTTGATGACATTTAGATTTTGTTAACATGAGATTATTAAGCTGCATATTACTTTTTTTTTGTTTAATCTCTTTTTCTCAAAATAAAATTGATTTATCTTATTATTTAGGTAATACTGAATCTTATAATCAAGAAATTCCCAAGCCAAATTCATTAAGTTTAGGAGAAGAACAAATTGGCAGTTCACATATAAGTCATGATAGATTAGTTCAGTATATGTATTCATTGGCATATGCTTCTGAAAGAATTTCAATTACTAATAGAGGAAAAACCTATGAAGGAAGGCCTTTAATTCTTTTAACTATAACCTCAAAAAAAAATCATCAGGAAATAGAAACTATTAGAAAACAACACTTAAGCTTAAATTTAAAAGATGGTATTAAAAAAGATTTAAATACCATGCCTGTTGTTATTTATCAAGGATATTCAATTCATGGAAATGAGCCAAGCGGAAGTAATGCTGCAATGTTATATGCATATTATCTCGCTGCTTCAAATGACAATAGCTTATTAGAAGCACTCGATAAAAGTATAATTTTATTAGATCCATCTTTTAACCCTGATGGATTACAAAGGTTTGCACACTGGGCAAATACAAATAAAAGTTTGAATCTAAATCCTGATAATTATGATAGAGAGTTTAATGAAAATTGGCCTGGAGGAAGAACTAATCATTATTGGTTTGATATGAATAGAGATTGGCTACCTGTTCAACTACCGGAAACTAAAGCTAGAATCAAAACATTCCATGACTGGTCACCGAACATTTTAACGGATCATCACGAAATGGGTACAAATTCGACTTTCTTCTATCAACCTGGAATCCCATCAAGAGTAAATCCTTTAACTCCAAATGAAAATCAAAAACTAACTGCTCAGATAGGAAAATTCCATGAAAAAAGACTTAGTGAAATAGGTTCATTATTTTATAGTGAAGAAAATTATGATGATTTTTATTATGGAAAAGGTTCTACATTTCCAGATATTAATGGAAGTATTGGAATTTTATTTGAACAAGGTAGTTCAAGAGGGCATTTAGTAGAAAGTGTGAATGGACTATTATCCTTTCCTTTTACAATCAAAAATCAACTTACCACTTCCCTTTCAACTCTTGAAGCTGCTATAAAAATGAAAAATACCTTATTATCATATCAGATTAATTTCTTTAATGATTCAAGAAAGATAGCCTTAAGTAATAAAAACGACTATTATTTAATTTCTGATAAAAAAGACAGATCAAAGCTCTATAAATTTTATAAAATTTTAAAAAAACATAATATTTTAACTAATAAATTAAATAAAAGTTTAACTATTAATAGTGTAACATATAAACCAGAAAATTCAATTTTAGTTCCTAAGAATCAAGACAAAATAAGATTAATAGAGGCTATGTTTGAAAATAGAAAAAGTTTTAATGATAGCTTATTTTATGACATTTCAGCGTGGTCTTTTTTACACTCTTTTAATTTAGATTACACTAACTATTCTTCTAAAGAAAAATATGAAAATTTAGTTTTGTCTAAACCAAAAGGGGAAATTTACAATCCTAATAATTACGCATATTTATTTTCCTGGAATGATTACTACTCACCCAAAGTTTTATATGAATTACTTAATTCAGGAATCAGGGTGAAAGTAGGCACAAGACCTTTTTCAATTGATTCAAAAAAGTTTGATTATGGCACGTTGTTAATTCCAATGCAAAATCAAAAATTAAGCTCCCAAGAAATTAATCAAAAAATACTTTCACTTAGCAAAACTAGTGGAGTTAATTTTTATGGTTATAAATCTAGTCACACAAAAGGAATTGATTTAGGCAGTAGTAAATTTTCCAATATTTCAAAAGCTAATATTGCATTAATTGTTGGAAATGGTGTAACAAGTTATGATGCAGGAGAAATTTGGCATTTATTAGATACAAGGTATAATATACCAATAACAAAAATTAAAAAATCTAATATTTCAAGATATGACCTCTCAAAATATAATACAATAATAATGGTTAATGGGAGATATGATCTTGATACAAAATCAATAGAAAAAATAAAAAAATGGATTGAAAATGGTGGAAAGTTAATAGGATATAGAAATTCTATAAATTGGTTAACTAAAAATAATTTTATTAAACTCAAATTAAATCAAAACAAAGCTTCTACTAAGGATCTAAAATTTAAAGATAAAAGCAACCATTATGGAGCTCGGTTAACTAGCGGTGCAATTTTTAAGGTTGAATTAGACAGATCACATCCTATAAATTACGGATATTACAATAATAATCTTTCTGTTTTCAGAAATACCAATATCTACATTAAAAACGACTCAATTGGATATAATAATCCTATTAAGTACTCTAATAAACCTCTAATAAGTGGATATATTTCTAAAGAAAACCTTAAATCAATAGAAAACTCTAGGCCATTTGCTGCTTATAACCTAAAAAAAGGAAAAGTATTAGTCTTTACAGATAATACTAATTTTAGAGCCTTCTGGTATGGAACTAACAAACTATTAATGAATGCTATTTTCTTTTCTGATTTAATGTAAATTATTTTTTTAAAGAAGATCTAGATTTTTCAAATGGTCTGTAAAGTAAACTATTAATTTTTTCGTTTTCCTCTTTTTCAAAAAAAGTGTCAACACCATATATTATTTTAGAAGGTTCTAAGTTCATATGAGTGCCAAAAAGTCTATCCCAAACAGAAAAAATATTACCATAATTTGAATCAGTATACGGCATAACATAATGATGGTGAACTTTATGCATATTAGGTGAAACTATTATATAACTTAAAATCTTATCAATAGATGGTGGAAGTTTTATATTGGCATGATTGAATTGTGACAACACTAATGAAATAGATTGATATAAAAAAACTATTCCTATAGATGTTCCTAAAACTATTACTCCAATCAATGTGAAAATAAAACGAATGATACTTTCAAATGGATGATGTCTATTTGCTGTAGTAGTATCTACATTATGATCAGAATGATGTACCAAATGTATTTTCCAAAGAAATTTAATCTTATGTTGTATATAATGTGGTAAAAATGCCCCTATCAAATCCAATAATAATATTCCTAATAATGCATGAAAAACTAAGGGAATAGAGTCGAACCAATTTAGTAAACCAAAATTATTTGCAACAACCCAGTCTGCTGAGTTTAAAAGTAAAAAAGCAAGTGAAAAATTTACAATAATTGTTGTCAAAGTAAAAAAGAAATTAGGAATGGCATGTTTTAATTTCTTATAGTTAAAATTAAACAAAGGAATTATTGATTCAATAGACCAAAAAAAAGTTATACCACCAACTAAAATAATAGACCTCTGAATAGAGGTTATATTTTCAAAAAGATAAATAATATCTTCCATAATTAATTAATAATTGGCAATTTATTGAAAATTCCATTTAAATTTGAAAAAAATATTATATAATGGCAAGAACTCCTTCAAATATGATTCCTATTGGATTTAATGCTCCAGACTTTGAGCTTTATGATACCAACTCTCAAAAGATTTTAAAATCAGAAAATATTTTTGGTGAAAAATGCACCTTATTAATGTTTATTTGTAATCATTGTCCATTTGTAATTCATGTAAATAAAGAAATTGTAAAAATTACTAATGATTATCAAGACAAAGGAATTTCTTTCATTGCTATATCTAGTAATGATGTAAATAATTACCCTGAAGATTCACCTGAAGAAATGACTAAAATGGCATCAAAAGAAAAATATACATTTCCATATTTATATGATGAAACTCAACAAGTTGCCAAAGATTATGATGCAGCATGTACACCAGATTTTTACATTTTTGACAATAATAAAAAGTTAGTGTATAGAGGACAATTAGACGATTCTAGACCAGGCAATAATATTCCTATAACAGGGAGTGATATTAGAAATGCCCTTGATTGTATTTTATTTTCTAGAAAAATTAACTCACATCAGAAGCCTAGTATAGGTTGCAATATAAAGTGGATAGTTTAAACCAGCTCAACTTCAAAAATTAGAGTGGCATTTGGCGGAATTATCTCCCCAGCTCCACTTTCTCCATAAGCTAAATGTGGGGGTATTATAAATTTTGCTTTATCTCCCTTTTTAAGTAACATTATTCCCTCATCCCATCCAGGTATAACCTGACCCACTCCAAGTTTAAATTCAATTGGCTGATTCCTTTTATAAGAAGAATCGAAAACAGTTTGATCCAATAATTGGCCTTTGTAATGCACTTTAACTAAATCTCCTGAAGAAGGTTTTTCTCCGTCACTATTGCTTAAAATATGATATTTTAGACCTGATTTAGTTTCTTTAAAACCTTTTGAAATTTCTTTAATTAGTTTTTTTTCTTTTTCAATCAAATCATTTATTTCTTTTTCTTTTTTATTTTTAAATTCATTAAAAACATCTAAGGCGTTCCATTTTATAGAATCCTCACCAATTCTTAAAATTTCAATGGAATTCATAATATCATTTTGTTCAATTTTATTAACAACATCCTGACCTTCAACAACTTCTCCAAAAACTGTATGTTTATTATCAAGCCACTGTGTTGGAACGTGAGTTATAAAAAACTGACTTCCATTAGTTGATTTTCCAGAATTTGCCATAGATAAAATGCCTGGTTTATCATGTTTTAAATCATTATGAAATTCATCATCAAATTTATAACCTGGACCTCCTACTCCATTTCCATGAGGACATCCTGCTTGAATCATAAACTCAGGTATAACCCTATGAAATTTTAGTTTGTTATAAAAAGGTTCGTTTTGAGATCTAAATGTATTATCAATGTTACCTTCTACTAAACCTATAAAATTAGCAACAGTTCCTGGAGTTAATTTATAATGAAGTGTTAATAAAATCTCTCCTTTATTAGTATTAATTTTTGCATACACACCTTCATTCATAAGCCTATATTTGAGTTTAATTTAAAAGGGGGCAATATAAACCAAAGGATTGTAATTAAAAAAATAAAATTTAATTAGAAATATCATTAATGAATTTTATTCTATAAAGTCTTAAATCCAATTCTTCATAATCTCCATCAAACTCATCAATTGCTAAATTTATATCATCTGAATCAGAATCAATAAAATAATCGTATAATTCTTCCTGTTGATCTTCATCAAAAACATCATCAATCATATAGTTAATATTTAATTTAGTTCCAGAAAAAACAATTGTTTCCAATTCATTAATTAATTCTGTAAGTTCTATACCTTTTGAATCTGCAATATCATTTGGCAAAAGCTTTCTATCAATGCTTTGTATAATGAACAGTTTTAAAGCTGAATTAGAACCTGTACTTTTAATAACCAAATCATTTGGTCTTATTATTTCATTTTCTTTAACATATTCATCAATTAAAATAATAAAAGATTCTCCAAACTTAATTGCTTTACCTTCACCAACTCCATTGATGTTTTTTAATTCATCTATTGATATTGGATATTTAATAGCCATTTCTTCAATTGAAGACTCTTGAAAAATTGCATATGGTGGAATACCTTTAAATTTTGCCATTTTTTTTCTTTCTCCAATTAAGATTGAAAATAAAACTTTATCAAAAACACTTTTATTAGATGAATTAGATTGATTTTTTAAATTATTTGAATCCTTGTAATTGTGATTTTTTGTAATAAAAAAATCAAAGGGGTTTTTTAAATATTCATGTGCATTATCAGATAATTTAATAACACCATAGGATTCTACAACTTTATTAATCATTCCCTTAACAAGCAAATGTCTAAGCAAAGAATTCCAAAAAACTTCATCATAAGCCTTTCCAATTCCAAAAATATTGCTTTGTGAAATATTATGGGATCTAAGCAAGTTTGTTTCTGTACCTACTAAACAGGCTACTAATTCTTTAATTCTGTATTGTTCCTTTGTTTGAATAATTAGTTTTATTATGATTTTAATCTGATCATTAACTTTTATTTTAGTTTTTGGATTCTTCATATTATCATCCATCATTGCCCCCTCACCATTAATTTCGTCATACTGCTCTCCGAAGTAATTAAATAAAAATTTTCTTCTAGACATTGAGGTTTCAGAATAAGCTGCCATTTCATCCAAAAGAGAATAACTTTGCTCTTGCTCTGCTATAGGTTTTCCAGACATAAATTTTTCTAGTTTTTCAATATCCTTGTAAGAATAAAATGCTAAACAATGTCCTTCCCCACCATCTCTACCTGCTCTACCAGTTTCTTGATAATAACTTTCAA
>CESL01027582.1_pt1 | contig 15184 bp, 26 predicted proteins | sample 531221 | NCBI WGS metagenome assembly CESL01 (sample SAMEA2622197, study PRJEB7988) | marine metagenome | biome: marine biome (ENVO:00000447); feature: mesopelagic zone (ENVO:00000213) & marine oxygen minimum zone (ENVO:01000065); material: "saline water (ENVO:00002010), including plankton...
TAAGCCTACGGCTTTAGCCTGCTCCGTCTTGACCTTGCAGAGTTTCAAGTCAGCGTTGCATCTAAGGCATCCCTTCAGCACCACCTCCGACGTGAGGAAGCCACTGCACCCCGCAGTGTCACCGGTCGCCATTGGCATCGTCTGGAGACAATTCTGTCCCTGAGCCTGGGAAGGCGTCATCGATAGCAGTAGCAAGGGCATCGCCATCGAGACCGCTAATCTCCGCATCGGTCCTGTCATGCTCTGCCTGTGCTGCATCTAGAACCCTCTTCTGACTGTCCAGGATGGCCCTGTGTGCTCGTTTCATGGCTCGGCGGTATGAACCGTAGAACCATGCCGCTGCGGTCCCGCAGAGGACAAGCAGCGCTGTGAGGAGTCCAGAAACCACGCTTTTCCTCCCATTAGAGTGGGGGGGGGTGGATTTGGGAGGTATCTGCTCCCGTGGCACCGCTTCGCCCGTACCCTCTTTACTCTAGAGTCCCCTTGTCCGAGTCCGCTAGTCCCTCTCAAGGGGCCCCATTTCTACGAATGGGCCCTGCTTGCCCTATTTGGTCTCTGGTTACTCATTAGACAACAGTTCGCGGGCCTCGAAAGCACATACGACAGTTAAACACGTCTGAAATCAGGACCCGTTAACTACCTGTTATCACAGACAAACCCAAAATACTTGTCGAATAGTCTCGACAGTTAGAACTGTTTCTGGTGTGATTAGTCACCAACAAGGAGCGAACGAAATGAACAAGCTAGACGACATGGCCAGACTAGACAGCCTCTACCGCAAGGACACATCCGGCGCATGGCTTGTCGACGGTAACCCGGTAATGGGAACCACCATCGAGACCGATAACGACGTTTTCTGTAACGATGGGCGTTACAAATGGTGCCTCGCCCGTCGCGTTTTCGGCAACGACGGCTACGTTTTCACCGACATTCACCGTGGGCCCCTGAACGAGATTCTAGCGATTACAGAGGGCGTCGCTTCGCGACTTCCCGCCGACCCCTACTGCCTTCGAGCGTGGAAGTAGGGCGTATTTCTGAGGGCTCGATGAGCCCTGAGAGCGCGAGACAACAACAACAAAGGAGCGAATGACATGGGAATCACTGAAGAAATAAGGGGACTGGCGTCGAGTGTAGTTGATGCCGCGAAAAACCATCGCGGCATAGTTATAGCGCAAAAGGATGCTCAGTGGGTTGTGCTGAGAATGTGGGAGCGTCTGAGGTCATACAGAACCAGCGAAGCAGCTACCGCAGAAGTCCGCCGAATTGTCCAGAAGTGGGGCGATGGTGTTGATTCTGTTCACTCGCCCGGTGGCCGATTCTCGATAGTCTCCCTGACGTTCTCCGCTTCCCTAAGGCCAGAACTGCCGCGGGAAAGGTGACAACCAGCCCCCTACGGGGGGCGTTCCCTCGAACCCCTGAAAACTCAGGGGCTGGATGGTGCAGACAACGACAAAGGGAGAGACGAATGCGGGCGCTAACAAACGAACAACGCGAAGCGGTCAAGGCCTACTCCGAGCACTTCGGACCTGGCTGGAAAGACCAGCTTCGGGCGGACTGGACTCGGCATGGCAGCACCTTCGGGGACTATCACGTCCTTGCGGGGCTGCGAAATTCACACGGTCCCAAGTGGCTGGACAGCCACAAGGGCTAGACAAAGGAGACGACGAATGCGGGCATTAGAGAGGGACATTTTACACGTGATGAACAGGAGACTGAGACCGATGAAAGCCAGATACAAGGTGACAGGGACCGACAGAAACGGGCGAAGGTTCGCCGCAATCTATACCGATAGCGCAATGCATGCGAGCGGTATCAATCTATTCGCCGGAACCGTCTGGCAGTTTGACGGTGAAAAGTACCGCGTCGTTTACCGGGTTTGGAATTAAGGGGGGAATCATGAAAACCATACTCATTCTGCTGATGCTCACGGGTTCCGCTATGGCGGACCCTAAGCCACAAGTGAAACTCACAAAATCTCTAATCTGCCATGGGGTTGACTCCCCCTGGTACGCCAGAATCACGCGCCCGGTTAAGACATTCAAAACCATGGCCGATTGTCTGGCCATCGAGGGAACGCGGGAACCGAAGCGAAAGAAGAAAGGGGGCTCGAAATGACGTACCGAAACAGAGACGGACAGACGGTTGAACTAACCACGGTCCAGGGGCTCTGGGAGTACGCGGAGCGCCGTTTCGGTGAGGGTCTGTGGCTCGGCTTCCAGGGCAAGCCATACTCACCGGGTGCGTCGATTGTCATCTCTCGGAACGCTCACTATGTCGACAGACTGACACCAATTAATGAAGGGGGCTCGAAATGAGCGAAGCAAAACCCGAAGGACCGACCAGCCACAACCCCGTGGAATACAACGAGGATTCCGCTGGCGGGCGGTTCCTGGTTGCCGTCCGCGTCCACAAACCTGACCCGTGCGGGGACCCGCTGGGGTGTTATGTGAGCGAACGAATCATCGGGACCCACACCGGCTGGCAACAGTGGCAATGGGGCGGGCGGGGGTATTCGTATTTGTACGAATTCGAGGACGGTTCAAGACGGTGGAGCACTGACATGGGCGGGGACGCCTTTGTCCTGAAAAGAATCTCGAAAGGGGGCTCGAAATGACCATGGATATCAGAAGCAGAACACACGGGTTCGGCCTGTTCCGGTTCGCCGGTCCAGGTGGGGCCTGTCTCATGATTAACAAGCGTGCTCCGCGTCTCGAAGGCGGACACCCACAGAGCTACTACACGGTGGCTCGTGACTTGGCAGTCACCAGGGAAGAAGCTTTGTCACTGGCGTGTGATTTGCTGGAATTCGGGCACGGCGTCGAAGTCGAAACGATTAATTGCGGGGACCAGGAACACGTCCAGTGTCTGTGCGCGAACTGTGGGGGCTCGAAATGACTCAACAAGAATACTGGGACCAAATCAGAAGCCTTGCCGAATGGCTGAGTGACAACCGACCCGCCGAGCTAGGCGGCGAGGGGGTCATTGCGGACTACGGAGAAGACGCCGACCGTTACGACGCGATGCACGAGACCCTCGACGGTCACGAGTTCGTGATTTACACGCACAAGGCTCGACAGGTCATTGTTCACAGCGACAACCCGGACCATATGATGGACGAATTCGGGCCTGACTGCTTCGGTGACATGTTCGACGAGCGCCGCGCCTACTGGGCAATGATGCAAGACATCATTGACCGTGACGGTATGGAAGAACGCTTCGACCTGGACGAAATCCGGGGGGACCTTTGCGCCAGCGACGGCGCCGACTCAATTTCAGAGGGGGTGTGAGATGACCGACAACGACGGGAGCGAATTCAGCGAGCTGGAACGGCACCTCTGGGACACCCTGATTCTGATGGGAGACAAGCTTGAGAAAGCCACGGCAGAGCGCGACGAAGCCATCGAGCAACTTCAACAGGTCAAAGCGCAAAAGCTCCAGGCCGTCAAGGTTCTGGTGGGGGTCGATGAGTGCTGCGGCGAATGCCAGGACGCCAGCGAGAACGAGAGTCAAAAACAGAAAGGGGGCGAACGATGAAGACCACAGAGTCAAAGCTTGAGCCTGTATCGCAGGTGCTCGTGATTGCAGCCATTGAGGCGGCATTCAAAACCATTAACCAGACTGTCATCGCCGCCGCCCACGAAGACGAGTGGCACGGGGAGGGTGAGCCCGGGGCTGTGTTCTCGACAGAGGAGGTCGGGTTCATGCTGCGCCAGCACAGGACCATGACGGTTCGACGTTCCATCGGTCGAGAGGTCCACGTAACCCAGGACGCTTTCGAGATTCTGGAACCGAAGGTGAGCCACGATTGGGAGACGGGCGAGGCAGACGTGGACTGGTCGCAGACTGGCACTGTTGTCCTCGGTGACCCGTCGCTAGCGGCGGCGGAACTGGTCGCTGCCTGGGTGCGCCACCACGCCCGGAACGCTGCCTCGACAGCCATCGTCCAGAATCCAGGCGATTTTGTCTGTGGGGGTGGGTCATGAGCGAACAGATGGAGATGGGGACCATGTTTGGCGTGCGCGGGGAGTGGGTTCAGGGGACACCCATCCGCGCAGAGGACTGGTGGAAGCGGACGTACTTCGAGCACCTGCCTGATGAATTTAACCCAGAAGACCCGAGGGGCGTCGAGTACTCAGACTGTGATGGTGATTGGGTGGACGATTGTTATGTGCCGTCGTTCGAGGAGATGGAGGGGAGTCACAGACTCTACGCCGCCTGGGTGGCGGAGCATGGTGAGGACCCACTCAACGAATACTACGTTCGTGACCCCATCGTTCACAGAGAGGTCTGGGAATGTCAGGCGACGGTGACCGGCGGGGCAGTGGTCGCCTTCCGCGTCAGGCTGGCTGCCAGCAACACGGAGCACGCGGGTGAAACGGCGCAGCATGTCGTCAAGCCGGACTGGGTGAGCATCGCCGGACACCGGTATCAATGGTACTTCGACATGGAGGGCATGACGTTGGACGAGGTTGACGCACACGTTGTCGCCGGCACCTACGACGTAGACACCAGCGGGAACGGGACCGTCGTCCTGACGTCGGCGCCGCACCCCGACGCGTTCAAACGAATCGAGGTCACAAGGGAGATGCTCCAGGCTGCCGCGAAGAGACACCTGACATACAAGACTGTCGAATGTGTTTGACGGGGTTATCTGGTTAGCGTATAAACAGGTTATAACAGAGAGGGGGTACGGAATGAAACGGCTGACAGGCAGACAGGTTGACCACTTGGCGAGGGCCCTTATCTACATGTGGGGAACTGTCGCCATCTGGAACGGTATCGAGACGTACAGTTCACAGTGGGAGTACTGCGAGGACGCGGTTCCAGAGGGCCGGAAGTGGGACGCGGAAGCGGCGGCCCAGGTCGAGGCGAGGATGCGTGAACTGGAGCCGGCATTCGAGGCCAGATACCGAAGGGAGGGCGAATGACGCCGCCAAGCCCAGACGGACGAGTGACCAGGTGCCGCATCTGCAACGAGTGGGAACACGAATCAGCGGGCTGCGATTGCACGACTGGCCTGGACGACTGCCCTTGCGGTCTACGGGTCTGGACGAAGATTGACGACGAGATTGTCTGCTTCTTCTGTCGGAACCTTGGAGAGGATGACGGATTCGCTGACGGGCTGGCGGGGCGCCTGCCCCAGGCCCTGGACCATACAGAATATATGCATGGATACAATAACGGTGGGTTCGTTAGAGCCGATGGGGGTGAGTGATGAGCGGCATCAAAGTGACTGACAACGTTCTCAGGTTTGGCCACCAGAGCGCAAAGACGGTGGTCAAGTTGATGGTTAAGCGGCTTGGGTTGAGCGAGATACAGACCGAGGATTTTATCCACGGTTTCCGCCACGCGAGCATCGGACACGCAACATATTCGGACTGGTGGAAGGGTAACGAGCATTACATCCAGGGCTTCGACGACGGGGCTGCATGGCGCGAGACGATGCCCCGAAAGGGGGAGCGGACAAGATGAACGACGCGACACAGGGATGGACCGACGCCATTAACGGCGTCTCGTGGCTGGCCGCAGAGTGGGCTAGCAAATCTAAAGAGTACACATGCGCCTTTTCGGCAGGCCAGAAGTGGCTTCAAAGCATGACAACCAAAGGAGAAGAGAGATGAACCAGAGAGAACGACTCATGCTGATGATGCGCAACAATGTGGGGTGTCTTACCAGTGGGATAATTAAGTGCATATGCATGGCGAAAGGGAAGACCTACGACGAAGCCGTAGAGGGCTCGCATCGGGAGGGTGATGGGCGTTGGCTGCGTGAGACAACCTCGCGCTCAGGGGGTCAGCGAATCGGGGAAGCGGGGGTAATTCTCGACGTCGAACCCGCTGTGCTGATGGGCGTCAGGGGCGGCTTCCCGCACTCGGAAGAGCTCCGAAAGATTTTCGAGTCGATAATCCTGGGGCCTGAGGGAGGCGCAGACGATGGGTGACCCAGCAAAATACGAACCGCCAACAGTCGACCTGAGCAAACTCAGGCCCGGACTCGTCTCGGCACTGGCCACCGTCCTCTCGATGGGGGGCTCTACCGTGGCGAAGATTCTACTGGGCGAGTGGGGTGGACCCCACGGCGCCTACCTGACCCTGACCGGGAGGGGTGAACCCGTGGAGGGGGACCAACTCACGAGAGGCCACGATGTCGAGCCACTCATTGCAGAACTCTCGCGTCCCATGTTCGGGGACACTGAGGTTGTCGAAGTGTGGGGTCAGGGGACATTCAAGAGGACCCCGACGATGCACGCAACGCCTGACAGGCTGCTGATTCGAGACGGGGGGGTGGTGGGGCACCTTGAGTTGAAGTCAGTCAACAATCAGCACCGAGCCCTGTACATCGACAGCAGGGAGGGTTGGGGGCTTCAGTGCCAGCATACCAACTGGGTCCTCGATGGTGCGCTCAGGGCTGGCCCTGCCTGGGACTACAGGGGCATGAACGAGAGCACCCTGGTGGCACTCGCAGCACCTGAGCCTGTGTTCGACCACCTACGGCGCCTGATTCGAGAGAAAGGCCTTGATGCTGCCACCGAGGAGGCGCGGGAACTGGTGGTGAGTGGGGTTGCAGAGCTTCAAATCAGACATGTGGGCATCGAGCCCAGCTATGCACAGGAAACTGTGCCAAAGCTCGAAGCCTGGTTTGAGAAGCATGTCATCGGTGACACGCCTCCGCCTGTGGACGACACCAAAGAATGCGGACGGGCTTTGGACCTGCGCGTGGGACGACGAGAGGGGGACATGCCGATGTGTGAGAACGTCGCAGCCCTCGGCAGAAAGACCGTGGAGATAAAGGGGGACATCAAGGCGCTCAAGGCAGAGCTTCAACTCAATGAGAACAAGCTGAAGCTGGTCATGGGTCCAGTCAAGCGGGCCTATGATGACACCCTGTCGGTCACCATCAGTGACCGTAAAGGTCCATCGAGGCTGAACCAGAAGAGGGCGAAGGAACTGCTGGAAGCGGCAGGCATCGCTGAAGATGAGTACATGAGCGAGGGGGGAGCCTTCACCGTGATGCTCGTGAAAGAACGTGAAGAGAAACCAGAAGAGACAGAGGAGGTATCAGCATGAGACTCTCAGAAGAAACGGCCGCACTGTGGGCAGCATTGGCCCTCGCCTTTGGCGAGATGGGGGCGGCAGCCAAGACCGGCAGAAACCCGCACTTCAAAAGCAAGTACGCAGACTCGGCTTCTGTCGACGCTGCATCAAGGCCAGCCCTGGCGAACAATGGAATCATGGTGTCGCAGGGGGTTGAGGAGGAGCTTGGAGGTCTCGCACTGGTGACCTACCTGATTCACGGGGGCAGCGGGCAGTGGATGAGCCAGTCGGTTCCGTTCATTGTTCCACGCGGGAAGACTGAAGACCCACAGGCTTACGGGTCGGCGTTAACCTACAGTCGGCGCTATGGATTGCAGTCTGCCCTGGGCATGGTGTCCGACGACGACGATGGGGAAGCCGCATCGAGGATTGCGCGGAGGCCTGCGCCAGTGGCGCCGCCTGCACCCGTCGAAGACTCAGGGCCTGTTCCTGAACTCACAGACCTCGAAGCCAAGTGTCGAGAGATGGGGATGAGCCCCAGACTGGTCGAAGACTTCGTCATGGCAGAGAAGGGGAAGTCTATGAACGAACTCGAAACGCATGAAATCATCGGACTGAAGAAGCACATCATCGAAAACTCAGACAAGTTTAAGGAGACAGCGTGAGTCAGCAAGCAACAATCATGGGGCGCCTTGGTGGCGACCCTGAAATGAAGGACACCGGCAAGGGTGTTGTGATGGAGATGCGCGTAGCCGTAAAGAGCGGGCGCGAAGAGACAACCTGGTGGCGTGCTTCCCTGTGGGGGAAGCGGGCCGAAGGTCTCAACGGGAAGATTGGGAAGGGGTGCAGGGTGCTCGTCATCGGACGCATGGCAACCCCAAAGATTTTCCGCAAGCAGAACGGCGACCCCGGCCTGGACCTGACCATCAACGCAGACACCGTCGACATCATCGACTGGGCAGACGATGCAAACAGCGGTGCTCAGACGCAACACCAGGACACGAAGGCTAGTGACTGGGGCAACCCCAAGAACGCCGACCCCGTGCCGTTTTGAGCAGCCTGGTTGTGGGGATTGACCCCGGAAAGCGGGGAGCCCTGGTGGCTGTAGAGGGGGGCGAGTTTATCGCCTCCCTCGTCATGCCCTTTAAGGGTAAAGAGTGGGACGACAGGACGGTCATCGACTGGTTGAGCCATCTAGACGTTGCGCTCGTGGTCCTCGAACAGCAGCAGGCATTCAGGGGGCAGGGGGTCACCTCTACCTACACAACAGGCTTTAGATACGGGCGTCTGTATCAGATGGTCTCGATGCTGCACCTACCGTTCACAACCCCAAGGCCCCGCGTATGGACGAGGGTCATGCTCGATGGGGTTGAGGGCTCTGGAAAAGAGAGGGCCATCTCCAGGGTGAAGGAGTTGCTGCCATCGCTGGACCTGTCACCGGGCAGGCTTAGAGTGGACCATGACGGACTCGCAGACGCGGGGCTGCTCGCCCTTTACGGAGAGAGAATGCTCGATGACCCGCGACACCTGGGGGGCATCAGAATTTGATGCAGGTGATTAAATGCAACTTGAAATGGAAGACATTCTAACTTTTGGAGCAGGTAAAATGGAGTATTGGGCGGGGTGGAAATGGTCGCACCCAAAAGAACTCAGACCGTGGATTGCTGGGCAGGTCATCACACCCAGGTGGGCAGAAGACTACAAATCGGACGACAGGATTATCCTAGACAATGGCGCCTTCGCAGCATGGCGTGACAATCAACCAATGGACGAGGAGTTCCATGTCTCAGAGGTTCTACGGGCTGGACGCCTGCTGCGCCCTGAGTTTGTCGTTCTGCCTGACATCGTCGCCGGGGGTGATGAGTCCCTTCGTCGTTCGCGGCAGTCTGCCCCGGCGATTCACTCAGAACTCCCATCCTCAAGGCTGCTCGTTGCAGTCCAGGAGGGTATGAAGATATGGGAAGCCATGGAGCTTGCCGACATGTTTGGGGGCGGCATCTTTGTGGGAGGGGCAGACTACGCCTGGAAACGATATGCCGTTGAGACCATCAGGGCGAAATCGAAATCCATCTATGTACACGTCGCACGAATCTGGAAAGACGGCGACCTGTGTTGGCATTCGAGCCGCACCCAGTCATTCGACAACACCACCTTCGGGCGGGGCCAGAACTTCAACGTGAAACTCGACAAGGTGAAGTCCCTGCAACGCTACTGCACGAGGTTCGGGGAACTAAACCCCGTTGATAGCTGCCAGGATGGTGGCCTTCGACCATGAGCTTGGAACACTGATGCCCATACTTTCCGCAGCAGCCGTAAGCTCAGCCTTTGTGTTGTCCATGGACCAGTTCGAGGGGGTCTCGACGATGATGTCGATGCCCCGGTCAAACGGGCCTTCGACAAAGACCCCGGCGCCTGGAGTGTCTGAACGCTCTGCGGCTACGCGGTAGGCGTCCGCGTCTGTGAAGTACACGATGAACACGCCGGGAGTATCGAGGCTTCTGATGATGAACGCCGGATAGGAGAGGGTGTCTGTCAGGTAGTATCGTCCTGGGTTCATGTTATCACCAGATATTCAAAGCTGATTTTGCATTGCCCTGCGTCGGTGGGGGTGCCCCCGCCGAAGTAGTTGTTCCAGCCATCCCACTTTAACTGTGGGGTTGCGGCACCTGCCCCTATCGTGAAGTTGGGGGCGCATTCAACGAGCTTCCCCGTGCCACCGTTCAGGCCAAAGATTTCCCCGTAGGAGGCAGTGGATTTTCTTATGGTTGTGCCAGAGGTGTAGGCGTATGACCCCATGGGTGTCAGGAGTTGGCCGTCAAGAAGAACCTGCGCCGTGCTGCCGACGTAGTTGGTGAATCCCCACGCGGTGTATTGAAACGGGGTAACAACCTCCCAGATGATTCGGACGACCCTTGAGCTTGCCGGAATGGACGCTGCCAGGGTGATGGTTCCGTTGGTGGCGTTGATGTCCTGGTAGTCGATTGCTTCAGGAGTCGTAGTCGTATAGGTCAGGGTGCTGCCACCCCCGCCCCCACCACCAGCAACTGGCCCTGAGTTTGTGTATGTGCTGAGTAGATTGCTCATGTTACCCCCTACTCAAAACAGATGGCGAAGCAGGCGGTTGCGCCTACCGCAGAGTTCTCAACCCAAATGCTGCCAGTGGGGGCGCCTGCAATGGGGAAGAACATGCTGCCAAGGCTGGAGATTGCTATGCCAGCCCCACCCATCCCGGTCCCAGGCCCAAGACCTGCACCCACCCTGACCTGGATGGTAGTTCCCGATGTGTTGCTCAGGAGCACCCCGGAAGGAAGAGAGCCGCCCATGGTTGCCACCGCCTCCTCGATGAGGTCGTTGGGGTCGTCGGCGGCAGTGGTCCCAAGCATCATGGTCGCCGTCTTCTCGGTGAAGACTGCGTTGTTCGTGTATTGACGGGTTGTAATTCCTGCTGCCATGACCACTCCTTAAAAGTGTTGTGGTTATTGTGCTTTCTTTGACCGCTTTTGGAGGTCTCTGATGCCGGTAAAGAGTCTCCTCTTGTGGAGCCCGACCTGCTTCTCGATAACTTTATTCCACTTCTCGGCCTGTGTCTTTTTATATTTAATCGACGCCTGGATTTCCTTGTCTTCCTCGTTGAGTGGCGTCCCAGCAGGCAATCCGCGCCGTCGCTTTACGAGCTTTTTCTTGAGAGCCTTCGCTTCTCTTGTCAGGGTGAGAGACGTGCCCTTTCTCAGGCTGTCCTTCATCTTCTTGAGAAACCAACCAACGGCGCCCTTTGCCACCTCCTTGTCGGTGACTTTCACCTTCGTCTTGCCGGCCTTTGCCGTGAACTCGCGGCGTGGGAGAAATCGTTTGGGCGTTGGGGCCAGTCCAAGCATTCGCCGGATTACGAAGTTCATCATGGTCTCTTCGATGGTCGGGTCTAACGAGACGCCGGGAGGAACGGGGCTCCCGAATGCGCCCCCAGTAACGACGTTGACTGCACCCTTTTCGGCGCCCAGGGCGGCTGCCGTCTGGATTCCCTTCGCAAGGGTTCCGCCCACAATGGCAGCACCGAATTGGGCGATGAGCACATCGGTGGTCAGGGGGTAGCCGTGCTCGTCCTTCATGTCGCGCTGGAACGCATCATAAAGTTCAAGCGCGGGACCGCCGGCAAGCCCAATCAACTCCATCCCGTCGGTCAGATTGAACCGCTCACCCCTTAACTGTTTGAGGGCAAGGGATGCTCGCCTCTGGTCCGATGGTGAATCGCTTTTCTGTAGACGCAGCAACTGCTGTAACCCGGTGTCGCCCTTTGCCATGGAATACAGGCCCAGGACATTACGCATCCCGATGCTGAATGGTCCGCTCCAGTCTATGTATTGAAGGTCTTTGACATCAACCGTCCCGTCCTTCATTAGGCCCATCGTCATGGGGGAGCCCACTCTTGGATCCCAGGAGAGGACGTTGCGAAAGGTGTCAGAGATTGCGCGGTCCTCGATGTCGCCAGCCTGACTGAATACCGCACGCCTGCCGGACTGTGCCGTTGCGTCCGCCATCTGGCGCCCAAGGATTGCCGCGCTGTCGGTGTAGACGATGGGCGAGAAGTCACCAAGCAGCACGTTGCCGACCAGGCCCCCGCGCCTGCCGGCTAGAGCCTTGCTGAACCAGGTATGGAACGGGGACAGGACCGTCATCCCCTGCTTTGAAGCTCTGAGCACATGGGCAAGCCTGCCCGTATCTCTGTAGTTGAAGAACTTGTTCTCTGCCGCCATGGAGGCACCACGGCCAACGATGTCAGATAGTTCGTCGGGAGTCAGGGGTCTGTCCTGACCCTTTCTATAAAGCTTGCCGTACATGCCCCTCCTGATGGGGATAATGCGGTTACTGTCAACCATGAGGCTCGCCGTCTCCCCATCCTTCAGCATGTCCAACTCAGACATCACCTTTTTGTAGGTCCGTATTGAGTCTTCGAGCTTGGGAAGCGCGTCACCCTGGCGATAGAACTCCTCGAAAGGTTTCGCCAGCTTGCTGGGTATGCTGTCCCCTTTATACAGGTGGGTCTCGACAGCAATCATGTCGCTGTCTAGAACACCCGTATTCTCAAGGGACTCGAACATGCGAACAAGGGCCGGGTCTGTGACGGTGCCCTTTTTGTACGCCCTGTAGTCAAGGCCCGCAGAGGCAAGGTTTTTCAGGATGATGGGCATCGGGACGCCCTGGCTAATGCTCTGGAGCAGGACGTTTGCGGTGATGTTGTTGATGCCTGATGAGATGTTGAGAACCGTTAGGTTCTTCTTCATCCTTGCGGTCTGTCTGCTGATGAAGCTCTGCGTGTTGTTCCTGAAGTTCTCGGCGGCATCTATCACCTCGAACGCCTTGGCTACCTTGGGGTCCAGGTAGCCTCCGAGATCAGCATCCTTCTTAAACGTGAACAGCTTTTCCCGAAGAAGCTTAACCTCCCTCTTCGCAGCCTTCAGCGACATGCCGTGCTTTTTCGACATGGCCTCAGCTACCAGCGCGATGTTGCCACCCTGTAGCTGGGTGGTGATGTTGGGTATGTTCAGACCCTCGTGTTGGAGCGGGTAGAACATGACCGGAGCACCTGGCGTAAGACCGTTCTCCAGCTCGTATATCTTGAGCACGATATCTGCGAACGCTTTCGGGTTTTCTATCCGCATCAGGTCAAACGAGCGCCGGTTTCCCTTGGCGTCAGTGCCCCCCTTTTTCAGCCACTGCTCCTCGAAGATGTCCAGAACGGGGTTCACGGTGTCGGCTATCTTTCTCGCCCGATGGTTCTTGCCCTCTTCCCTTGCCGCCTTGACGACCGTGTTCCTCATTATCGCCTTCTGTGCTTCGGACGACTTCGCCACGGCACTAGAAATGACGTCGCGTATATTGGTGAGGCCCCACTCTCCTCCCTCGACCTTTGGGGGGACGGCTTTTAGCTGAACCACTCGCCCTCCGTCCTGAAACTCTTTGATAGCTAGATGCACCTGAGCACCAGCCATCGAGGGTTCCATGCCCAGCTCTACCAAGTAGTTCATCACGGAGCCGTAAACGGCTGGGTGGTCAAGATAAATGGGGGCATCCCCTGTCAGCACCTCCATTATCTGGGAGATATACCTGTCTGTAAGGTCAACCTGGGGCTTGACCCCTTCGGCTAAATCCTTTCGCGCCCTGGCCTGTCCCCCCTCGAAAAGCCTCCGTATCTTCTTAACGGCATTTTGTTGTGAGCGCGTAAGCTCCCTGACCATCGGTCTCGGCTCTTCGCGCAGCCTCTGTTTTAGTTGAGCCTCTTCGTGTGGTATCGGGAGGCCAGACGGACCCCTTACTGTGGCTGCCGTGCTGGGTCTCTGCTCATATGGACCCCGCTCCATGCCCATGGACTCACGAATGGCTGGACTGCCCTCGTCGGTAACCCTGATTAGTTGGTCCGTCTCACGCAGCGTCCTCAAGGCGAACCTGTCTGGCTCAAGAATTGCCTCTCTGAGCAACGCTTCAGCCCTTGGGTTGTCCATGGCTGCAACGTCAGTAAACCAGCGGCGAAGTGCCGATTCGTCCAGGTTCTCCAGCATGTCAATAAAGAAAGACGCCCCCTTCGCAGCCCCCGCCTTCCGAAGTGCCCCCATGATTTCGGGTTTGTAGCGTTTCAGGGCCCGGACTGCGGGGCTTAGGATTACTGGTGATGCCCCGACTATCGACCCAAGGAACGCCTCGTCAATCATAAGCCCTACGGCGCCACCAGTAACCGCGCCCTTCGCCAGGTCTCCGAAGGTTACGTCCCGGCGCCCCAGGGTCAAAACCCCGCCACCCTCATCGACAACGAATCCGCCGCGCTTTTTCCCTGCGCCTGGAATGCGAATGTTTGCGATCTTTTCTGGTATCTCGGCAACCGTGCGGGCAACCGTGGCGGCGGCACCGCGTGCGGCTTTGCCGAAGTCTCCTGGGCGCATTCCGAAGTCGTCAGCGAAGACAATCATCCCCTTGGCCTCTATCTCCTTGAGGGCCTTGATGGCTTTGGCGTTGCCCAGCCTTGCCAGTTTCAGAATGGTCGGGACCACCGGCAGGATTGTGAGTATTGCTTCCGCCGGGTGGGTGAGGATGATTTCTGGGTCTTCGTACATGGCCTCCGCAAAGCCAACACCGCCTGCGAGGAGCTGTTTGGCGACCGGGACGCCCGCCTTAAACTCTCGCACCACTCCCTCGCCAAGGGTCTCTACGGGTTCTGGACCTTTACTGGCAAACTGGGCAACCAAGCCAAGGGTGCTCTCGGAGAGCTGGGCTTTTGAACTGACCCAGTTGTCGTAAATATCCCTTCTGAGTCGGGCACCCTTCACCTCGTGAAGCTCTTCTTTTACCCTGCTTATTTCGTCTCGAAGTGTGTCGCGGTCAGGAACCCCCTCAAGCCCTGGGGTGCCTGTCCGCAGGTCCCCTTCTCCCCAGTCCGCGCCGGGGTCAAAGCGAGGGGCACCAACAAGCTCCGCAGCGGTCCCCACGGCACCGTACAGGACGCCTGCACCGTGAGCGATAGGCTCAATAAGGGTCTGGGGTACACCCTCGCCGGGTGGTGGAGCGGCGAAGAGTGAGGGTTCACGCTTTTGGGCCTCCTTGGCCTCACGCGCCTCCTCAACCACCTCCCGCTTCAACTTCGGGATGCCCGGTTTAATGGTGGCCAGTTCGCCCAGTTCTTGAATGGTTAGTTGCATCTCGTCTTCTGAGACGTCAAAGCCAAACTTCTTATTGATGGCAGCCTGCGCCTGTTCCGGCTTGGCTCCCCTGGTGACCAATAGGTCGAACACCTCCCGCGCCGTGGATGGCGCGGGGGTCTGGGGCGTCTCAGGTGCTAATGGTGCTGGCTCGGCCATTATTGAGGCTCTGTGGCACTGCGGCGACTTGCGGCATCGATGAGTTTATCAGTCTCGGCTTCTACATCGGCATCTGTAAGCTCCAAGGGTGGCACGCCTTCGACCTCATCGAACTCTATACTAAAGTCTGCGCCGCCGATGGTGTTGACGGATGCCTTCAGTGCCTCCATTTCTCCGAAAAGGCGGGTGGCGATAGCCTCCTGTGCTTCGGCCTGTTTCCAGGCTAACTCCTCCTCGCCAAACAGGGACACACTCTCGTCCTCCGTCTTCGCCGCAAGCGCAGCCAAGAAGGCGGGCTTCGACCGG
>CESL01034762.1_pt1 | contig 14968 bp, 12 predicted proteins | sample 531221 | NCBI WGS metagenome assembly CESL01 (sample SAMEA2622197, study PRJEB7988) | marine metagenome | biome: marine biome (ENVO:00000447); feature: mesopelagic zone (ENVO:00000213) & marine oxygen minimum zone (ENVO:01000065); material: "saline water (ENVO:00002010), including plankton...
AATTCTTTTTTAATATGTTTTGAAAATAGATTATACATATTTAGCAATATTACGTTTTTTAATAATTTTAAAAGATTTTACACTACTACTCAATTAAAACAAGGATTTACATGTGAAGAGCTCTATTTTCTGTCGCCGCTAAAGCAGCTTCTTTAATAGCTTCAGAGTAAGTTGGATGAGAATGACTCATTCTAGAAACATCTTCAGCTGAAGCTCTAAATTCCATAGCAGTAACAGCTTCAGCAATCAAATCTGCTGCTCTTGCTCCAATTATATGAACACCTAAAATTTCATCTGTTTTATTGTCTGCTAATATTTTAACAAAACCATCTACATCCATACTTGCTCTAGATCTTCCTAAGGCACGCATTGGAAACTGGCCTGTTTTAAATTGTATTCCTTCAGTATTTAACTGTTCTTCTGTTTTACCGACAGAAGCAACCTCAGGCCATGTATAAATAACATTAGGAATTAAATTATAATCAATATGTGGTTTTTGTTTAGCCATTATTTCTGCTACCATCACTCCTTCTTCTTCAGCTTTATGAGCTAACATAGGACCTTTAATAACATCACCTATTGCATAAATGTTTTTAACATTTGTTTGTAAATGATCATCAACTTGAATTTGTCCTTTGTCATTAACTTGAATATCCAAAGCATTTAAGTTTAGCCCATCTGTATAAGGTTTTCTTCCTACAGAAACTAAGCAATAATCACCATCAAAAGAAACTTTATTGCCTTGATCATCTTCAGCATTAACTTTTACATTATTTCCTTCAGCAATAACATTATAAACTTTATGAGACAAATAAAATTTCATTTTTTGTTTTTTAAAAACTCTTATTAATTCTTTTGAAACTGCAGAATCCATAAATGGTGTAATAGTACTTGAATATTCAATTACTGTTACTTCTGAGCCAAGCCTATTGTATACCTGACCTAATTCAAGTCCAATAACTCCTCCTCCGACAATTAGAAGTTTCTTTGGAATTTCCTTAAGTTCTAATGCCTCTGTAGATGTAATTATTCTGTTTTTATCAATTTTTGCAAAGGGAAGGGATGTAGGTTTAGAACCCGTTGCAATAACAGCATTATCAAAGGATATTTGACTAATATCAGACGAATTGTTTATTTTAATAGTATTAGAGTCAATAAATGATCCTATTCCATTAAACACTTTAATTTTATTCTTATTCATTAAAAAATCAATCCCTTTTGTAGTTTGATCAACAACTTTTTGTTTTCTAGAAATCATTTTATCTAAATCAACTTTAATATTGCCTTGAATTGAAATTCCATGTGTTTCAAAATGATTTATTGCATCGTAATAATGATGTGAAGAATCTAAAAGTGATTTTGAAGGAATACAACCAACATTTAAACAAGTTCCCCCAAGAGTATTATATTTCTCAATTAAAGCAGTTTTCATACCTAGTTGTGAACATCTAATTGCACAAACATAACCACCAGGACCAGAACCTATAACAACAACGTCAAATTTATCCATCATTTTTTTTTCAAAAATACAAATGTTTTGTTTTATTTAACTAAAATGACTTATATAAAATTCAATATATTATATAAGTAAATTATATATTAGCAAAGAATAAATTATATGTGTAGTTGAAAAATAAAAAAAATCTTCTTTCTCTAAAAGAATCCCTTTTTCCCGTATTTATTTTAATACTTCTTCTAGCATACAATGTTTATGTATATGGAGATTCAGCCATGAATGGATCAAACCAATTTATATTATTATTGGGAGCAGCTATAGCAATTTTACTTGGATTAAAAAAAGGAGTTTTATTCAAATCTATGACTGATGCTGTTTCTTTAAACCTAAAGTCTATCACAGGAGCAATTTTAATTTTGTTATTTGTTGGGGCTTTATCAGGTACATGGTTGATTAGCGGAATTATTCCTTCTATGATCTATTATGGACTACAAGTTCTACACCCTTCTGTTTTTCTTCCATCTTGTTTAATAATATGTGCAATAATATCTGTCTCAACAGGAAGTAGCTGGACAACTTCTGCTACTGTAGGTATAGCTTTAATTGGAATTGGAAGAGCTATTGATATTCCTGTAGGCATGGTTGCTGGAGCAGTTATTTCTGGAGCTTATTTTGGTGACAAACTATCTCCGTTAAGTGATACAACAAATTTAGCCCCAGCAGTTTCTGGATCGGATCTTTTTACACATATTAAGTATTTAACCATAACTACTGTGCCTACAGTAATTATAACTTTAATTGTATTATCAATTATAAATTTATTTATAACATCATCTGGACCTACGGATCATCAATCTCTTTTAAATACTATTAATAACACTTTTTATATTTCTCCATTGCTTTTCATGGTTCCTTTAATAGTAATATTTATGATTTTTAAAAAAACTCCTCCTTTAATTGCTCTTTTTATTGGCACAGTTCTAGGAGGAATATTTGCAGTTATTTTCCAATCTTCTATAATAAATCATATTTCTGGAAATTCAGAATTAACTTTTAGTGGTGCATATCAAGCTGTATTAAATGCTATAACAATTGAAACTTCTATTGATTCAGGAGACCCTCTTTTAAATGACTTGTTTAACAGCGGAGGAATGAAAGGAATGCTAAATACTATTTGGTTAGTTATATGTGCAATGGTTTTTGGAGGCGTCATGGAGTCTATAGGGGCATTAAAAAAAATAAGCTCTTCTCTACTAGAACTAGGAAAATCTACATTCTCAATTTTTGCTAGTACAGTTGGTAGTTGTTTTGCTGTAAACTTAACTGCTTCAGATCAATATTTATCTATTGTCATTCCAGGTAAAATGTTTTCAAAAGCATATGAAGATAAAGGCCTAGCTCCAGAAAATTTAAGTAGAACTCTAGAAGATTCAGGAACCGTTACATCAGCTTTAATACCATGGAATACGTGTGGAGCATATCAATCTGGGATTTTGGGAGTTAGTGTAGCCGATTATTTTATTTATGCCATATTTAATTGGCTTAGTCCATTTATGACATTACTTATTGCAGCATTTAATATTAAAATAAAAAAACTCAATAAATAAGAAGACTTAAAATTATTAATTATAAATCTTTACTTTTGTTATACACTTCCTATGGCTAAAACTGATAACAAAGAAAAAACTAAGAAATTATTTAAACTTAGTAGAGGCCAACAGATAATGCTTGGTGTATTTTTAATACTGCTTTCAATTATAATTTTTGCTTCATTAACATCATACTTTAATACTTGGAGAACAGATCAATCAGAATTAAATAATTTTTTTGATAGAGATGCTCAAGCTGTAAACATCGCAAAGAAATTTGGTGCCTCAATCAGTCATTTTCTAATATATAAAATGTTTGGAGTAGCTTCATTTATCATTTCTTTTTTATTGTTTATTTCAGGACTTTCATATTTTGTTGGAGCTAACTCTAATAAACTAATAGGAAAATGGATTTGGGGAATTTTAATTACCATTTGGTTTTCTTTATTTTTTGGATATTTCTTTACTAATAAAATGTTAGGTGGAGCTATTGGTCTTGAAATAACTGATTTCATGTCAATTTATACAGGAGACATTGGAGTATTATTAATATTAATTTTTGGGTTTGTTTCATTTATTGTTATAAAAATTAAACTTACACCAGAAAAAATTTACCGATGGATTAAAGAAAAATTTAAAATTAACAGTCAAAAAAATCAAATCATTTCAAATGATGAATCCAAACTTGTTGATTTGGATGTAAAAGAAAATAAGAAAAATATAGAATCCGAAACTAAATCTAGTATAAAGTTAAATAAGGATTTGAAGCCAACTATTGAAAATTTTTCTTCAATAAATAAGACTGATAAAACTACTAAAAATGATAAAGTAGATGATATTAAAATTGAAATTAAAGAAAATATAGAAGAAGAAATATTAGATGAAGATTTAATTGCTAAGAATTTAGTAAAAAAATATGGTGAATATGACCAAACATTAGAGTTAAAAAACTTCCAGCCTCCCTCAGTTGATTTGCTAAAAGAATATGATGACGGAGGAGTAATCACAATAAATGAAGAAGAACTTGAAGAGAATAAGGAAAAAATAATTGATACACTCGGAAACTACAAGATAGGTATTGATCAAATAAAAGCCACTATAGGACCTACAGTAACTTTATATGAAATAGTTCCTGAAGCTGGTATAAGAATTTCTAAAATTAAGAATCTGGAGGATGATATAGCTTTATCTCTTTCAGCATTAGGAATAAGAATAATTGCACCTATTCCAGGAAAAGGTACAATTGGAATAGAAGTTCCAAATAAAAATCCAACCATTGTTTCTATGAAATCTGTTATTTCATCAAAGAACTATCAAGAGGCAGAAATGGAGCTTCCTTTAGCCTTAGGGAAAACAATTAGTAATGAAACTTATATTGTAGATCTTACTAAAATGCCTCATTTACTAATGGCTGGAGCTACAGGTCAAGGTAAATCAGTTGGACTTAATGCAGTTTTAACTTCTTTAATTTATAAGAAGCATCCTTCTGAGGTTAAATTTGTTCTAGTTGATCCCAAGAAAGTTGAGTTAACATTATTTAATAAAATAGAAAGACATTATTTGGCAAAACTTCCTGATACAGAGGAAGCTATTATAACAGATAATAAAGCAGTAATAAAAACTTTGAATTCATTGTGTATTGAAATGGACAATAGATACGAGATGCTTAAAAATGCAATGTGTAGAAATATTAAAGAATATAATGCAAAGTTTAAACAAAGAAAGCTTAATCCTGAATCTGGAAATGTTTTTCTGCCATATATAGTATTAATAATTGATGAATTTGCAGATTTAATAATGACAACTGGAAAAGAGGTAGAAACACCTATAGCACGATTAGCACAATTAGCTAGAGCTGTTGGAATTCATTTAATTATTGCAACACAGAGACCTTCAGTAAATGTAATTACTGGAATAATTAAAGCAAATTTTCCTGCAAGAATTGCTTTTAGAGTTACATCAAAAATAGATTCCAGAACTATATTAGATAGTGGAGGTGCAGATCAGCTAATTGGTAGAGGTGATATGCTATATACAGAAGGAAATGATCTTGTAAGAATTCAATGTGCCTTTGTTGATACCCCTGAAATACATAAAATAACTGAATATATTGGCTCACAAAAGGCTTATGCAAGCGCACATATTTTACCTGAATATATTGGAGAAGAAAGTGGAACTTCAATGGACAACAATATTGAAGATAGAGATGTTTTGTTTAAGGAAGCAGCTGAAGTAATTGTCATTGCTCAGCAAGGTTCTGCATCACTTCTTCAACGAAAAATGAAATTGGGATACAATAGAGCTGGCAGGATAATTGATCAATTAGAAGCTGCTGGAATAGTTGGACCTTTTGAAGGAAGTAGAGCTAGGGATGTTCTTATTTCAGATTTAGCATCATTAAATGCTTTTTTAGAAAATGAAAAGAATAATTAATGAAAAATTATATCTTAATAGTTTTACTACTAAGTTTTACTAGTATCTCTTCTCAAAATGATCAAAAGGCAGAAGAGTTATTAAATAAAGTGTCGGAAAAAATTGACGCGTCCAATACCTATTTAATCAATTTTACATATACAATAGAAAAAGACACAAATTTTAAAGGAAGCGCTCTTATTAACCAAGAAAAATATTATTTAGATTTTATGGGAATTCAACAAATATGTGATTCTAATTACATATACACTATTGTTCCTGAAAATGAAGAAATTATGATTTCTGAAATTTCTAAAGAAAATTCTGAAACAATTCCTCCTTCAAAATTATTAAATTTTTATAGAGAAGGTTATTTAATAAAATGGTTTGACTTAATAATTGATTCTAACCCCAATGTTCAATATGTTAAATTAATACCCATTGAATCTAATACTGAAATAAGTCATTTGCTGCTTGGAATAAACACAGTTAATTATGATATATTTAAATTAATAGAAATAGGAAAAAATCAAACAAAAACTATTTTAAAAGTAGACTCTATTTTATACAACATAAAAATTAAAGATGATAGATTTGTTTTTAATAGAGATAATTATAATGGGTATTACATTGAAGAGCTATAGAAATGAAAATAATTGACAAATATATCTTAACATCATATCTAAAAATATTCTTTAGTTTCTTTATAATATTGATGTTTATTTTTATTATTCAAATCATTTGGGTTTTTATTGATGATCTCGCTGGAAAAGAAGTTGATTTTGATATTATATTTAAATTTCTATTGTATTATTCACCAAAACTACTTCCTCTAGTTCTTCCGCTTACTGTTTTACTAGCATCAATAATGACTTTTGGAAACTTATCTGAAAATTATGAATTAGCAGCAATAAAATCTTCTGGAATTTCTCTTTTTAAATCCATGAGAAGTCTAATTCTATTTAACCTGTTGTTATGTGTTGGAATGTTTTTCATAGCTAATACATTGATACCATATGCTGAATTTAAATCTTACAATCTCAGAAAAAATCTTGCAAAACTTAAGCCTGCATTAGCAATAACAGAAGGAGTTTTTAATGATATTAATACAATGAATATAAAAGTTGCTGAAAAATATGGTCCGGACAACAATCTATTAAGAGATGTAATTATTCATATGAATAATTACAATTCTAAAAATTTAATAGTAATCAAAGCAGAAGAGGGCAAACTAATTAATAGTGATTCTGATGAAATTTTACAATTAGTTTTAAAAAACGGAAATAGATACGAAGAAATTGAAAGCCAAAACCCTTCAGATAAACAATTGAAACCCCATACTTATGTTTCTTTTGAGAAATATATAATGAATATTGACCTTAGAGATTTTAATCAAGTTGACTTTGGAGAAGAGAAATACAACAATACTTATAGAATGCAGAATATTTCACAGTTAAAATATAGCATAGACTCTTTATCAAAAAAACTAGCATTTAGATATTCAAATTTTGGAAAAAGCTTTTATACTAGAACTGGAATTACAAACTTCACAAGAAGAAATGTAAGGATGGATAATAAAAACATCGATAAAAACCTTTATACTAACTACAAGATTCATTTAAGTGATTATCCTAAAGACATACAAGTATCAATAGTTAATTCTTCATTAGATAATTTAACTAGTCAGAAACAGGTTTTAAGTAATCAAAAAAACATCTTCTTTATAAAAGAAAAAATTATAAATCTTCATAAATCAAACCTTTTTGATAAATATGCATTTTCTTTAATGTCAATTATATTATTTTTTGTAGGTGCTCCTCTGGGAGCATTAATTCGTAAAGGAGGATTTGGGTTACCTATGGTTATTTCCTTAATCTTATTTCTAACATATAATTTTGTAGGCACTTTTACTAGAAATGCTGCAGAGGATGGTAGTATTGATGCGATCTTAGGAAGTTGGGTGCCTAATATAATAATGCTTCCTTTAGGAATATATTTGATTTGGAGAGCTTCTGCTGACAAAGCAATTTTCAATTTAGATAATTTATTAAATCCTTTTAAGCTGGCCTTTAATAAAATATTTTCAAGAAAAAAAGTATAAACCAACGTATCTTTGCATAAATCATATTAAATGACTCAAATCAACAATAAACTTAATTCAATTCCTGAAGCAATTGAAGACATAAAGAAAGGCAAGGTTATTATTGTTGTTGATGATGAAAACCGAGAAAATGAAGGTGATTTTATTTGTGCAGCTGAATTAGCATCTCCTGAGATAATTAATTTTATGGCTAAATATGGTAGAGGACTAATCTGTATGCCATTAACTGATAAACGGTCTAAAGAATTAAACCTAAATCCTATGGTTATAAATAATACAGACCCTATGGATACTGCTTTTACTGTTTCTGTTGATTTAAAAGGAAATGGTGTAAGCTCAGGAATATCAGCTTCTGATAGATCTAAAACAATTAAAGCAATAGTAAATAAGAAGACTAAATCAAGTGATTTAGCCAGACCTGGTCATATATTTCCTTTAATTGCTAAGGATGGTGGCGTTTTAAGAAGAACTGGTCATACAGAAGCCGCAATAGATTTTTCAAGATTAGCTGGATTCTCCCCTGCTGGTGTAATTTGTGAAATAATGAGAGAAGACGGTTCAATGGCTAGACTTCTAGATTTGATTAATATTTCTAAGAAACTTGATTTAAAAATTGTATCTATTGAAGATTTGGTAGCATACAGAATGAAACATGATAGTTTAATTTCAAAAAAAGAAAGTTTTCCATTTAATACTCGTTTTGGGAAATTTAATCTGCATGCTTTTCAACAAACCAATAATGATCAAGTACATTTAGCATTGACTAAAGGTAAATGGAAAGAAAATGAACCTGTAATGGTTAGAATAAATTCATCTATCACTAATAATGATCTATTAAACTCATTTACTAGTTACAAAGATGAAAAGTTAGATTCTATCTTTGGTATGATTAATTCTAATGGAAAAGGTGTAGTAGTATTTATAAATCAATCTCAAAGTTCAGAGAATGTATTGCATAGATTAAAAAAATTAAAATCAATACAAAAGAAAGGTGAAATTAAAGTTCCACCTCCAATAATGGATAAAAAAGACTTTGGAATTGGAGCACAAATATTACATGGACTTAATATTCACAAGATTGAATTACTAACCAATAGTACTCAGATTAAAAGGGTTGGAATGATAGGTTATGGGTTAGAAATTGTAAAATATATTAAATACTAAAAAAACCAAAGTTTAAAAGCCATAAAAATTACTATTACAGTAAGAAAAATTCTTATAACATTTTCACCCTTCTTTACTGACCATCTACTAGTAAACCATCCTCCGTTTAAAGTTCCAATACCTAAACAAATACCATAAGACCAGTCAACCATGTCATTAAAAACAAAGGTAATAAAGGCTCCTAGAGTATATACCAATACAATCACAACCTTAGTTGCATTAACTTTCACCAGATTTAATCTATTGTAGAAGTGCAAAAACAACATTATAACAAATCCTATCCCAGCATTAACAAATCCACCATAAACACCAATAAAAAAGAAGATTATACAAGAAAACATCAAATGTTTTCCAGTAGTTCTAACTTTTAATGTTGATTTAATAATTCTCGGCTTAAAAATTATTATCAACACTACCAAAATCATTATAATTGAAAGAATTTTATTAAAAACTTCTCCTTCAATGTCAATTGCTATATGAGCACCAATTATTGATCCAATTAATGCAAATACACCTAAATATGCACTAAAAGGATATGTACTTAAGCCTTTGCTTTTGAATCCCATGTTAGCTGAAAATGCTGTCATCATTATAGCAATTCTGTTAGTTCCATTTGCAACTGAAGGAGGAAGTCCTAAAAAAATAAGTAATGGTAATGTAATTAAAGAACCTCCACCAGCCATTGTGTTAATGATACCAACAATAAATCCAACTAGTACTAATAGAGGATATTCCCAAGTGAAGTCAGTAAACAATTCCATTGTCCTAAATTTAGTTATAATAAGGGTATCTTTTTATTAATAATTAACAAAATTGTAACAGAATAAAAAAGGATATATATTTGCATCCCATTGGAGGAATGGCAGAGTGGTCGAATGCGGCAGTCTTGAAAACTGTTGAGGGTCACACCTCCGGGGGTTCGAATCCCTCTTCCTCCGCAAAGCCCTTGTAAGTCGCTGATTTACAGGGGTTTTTATTTTTGGTTGCCTGAATCGTTGCCTTTACTGCTTTTAACTATCACTAAGTTAAAACAAAAAGTCAAAAACTTCTCAATAGCATTTAATTAAGAGTTGACTAAACAATATAATCTACTATATACTCTGCTTCTTGTACAGATTGAATATAGGATACTACTTCGTTATGAATATCATACTTGGTGTATTCCCAAAATGAATCTTTGCTTTCAAAAACTGAAACAAGGCTTATGTCAAAAAATGAAGCTCCATAATCTCCAATATTTATTGCTGTTTCATATGATTTGATTTCTGAAATTTCTGCTGGTAAATTATCTAATTTATTTTTTACATAATTTACCAACTCAGTTCTGGTTTTACCATCTGCGAATTCTTTAAATTTCCACATTACAATATGTTTATACATAACAGTTAAGATTATTAAATTTTAATTGATTCTTTTAACTAATATAAAAAAGTAATGGCTGAATTAAAAGAAGAAGATATGTCTATGGTTTATGAGTCATTGTTGCCACCAGTTATTATTTTTTATATTTTGATTCTTCCAATTTAATTTCATACCTAAACAAATGCGGCCATTTATTATTCTTTATATTTCCATAAAACATTGAAATACCCCACGATATTCCTTCATCTTGTTTTGATGCATCTCTAAAATTGCCTACACGGTATGAACCGGGAGCTTTGGGATAATCATCACCAAAAGAAGCTACCTTTTTAAAGTTAATACCATCCTCCGAAAATTGCAGTGTTTTCCCCTCCGGTCCATGACTTGAAATTAAACCCATTATACCTCCTTGATATGGCCAAACCATCACTTCGTGACCACTTTTAATAATTGGATTATTTTCATGTTTTGTATAAGGCCCATATGGTTTATCGGCAATGGCAACTCCTAATTTTGTATGTCTTGGTCCCTCTTTACCATATTTTCGGCTTCTGCCCTTATAATACAAATAGTACTTATTATTTCGGTAAACCATACATGCATCATCAATTCTGTAACTGTCAAAATGGTCGATGCTATCACTAATCTCTAATGTCGGCTTTGAAGATACACGCACAAAAGGCCCGTCAGGAGAATCAGATACAGTAAGCCCAATGGCAGTAATATCTGTTTCTGAATTGTTTTCAAACTTACCCTCCTGATTTCCGGGAGTAGGCTTCACCCCGGTATAAAACAAATAATACTTTCCCTTTGCGACTATAATATTCGGAGTAAATACACTATATGTATCCCAGCTACCTGTATTTCCCCTGGGTATTGCTTCCCCTTTTTCTTCCCAGGTTTCGCCATCTTTTGAGCTTGCATACCAAATAGATGCGTTATAGCCACTATACCCAAATTCTGCTATTTCTGTTTTTGTGTACCATAAGTAATACGTGTCACCCATCTTAATTACATCTGACGGATCTCTGCGGATTACGCCATTTTCAGGCTCAAGTCCTTTTAAAATTGTATAACTAAAAGATACACTATTGATTTTAATCTCAGTGTTTTTTTTAGAAGTACAACCTATTAAAACTAATAACAGTAGAATGAGTTTTCTCATAAGTTTTAAGTTAGATTAAACTAAATATAAGAATTATCTAAACCTTTATAGATGACTGTGTGTTTGCTGAATTAAAAGAAGAATATATGAAAGTTGTAAATTATTATTCTTAAATATCTGCAAATTTATTTTTTTCAATAGATTTCCATAGCAACAAACAAGCTATTGTTTTATAAGGAGACCATTTTTCAACTATTCTATATAATTTTTTATTATCTAAATTATTTATCTGATAATTTATTTTAATACTGTTAATTAAAGCTAAGTCACCTTTAGAAAAGATATTTTTTTTAAATAAAATAAAAATTAAAAACATTTCAGCTGTCCAATTTCCGACTCCTTTAATTCCTGTTAATTCCTTTATAACTAAACTTTCTTCTTCTTTAAAAAAATCAAATTTACTTTTTAAAAAGTATCTATAAACATTTTTTATGTACTCTACTTTCTTAAATGATATTCCAATAGATTGTAATTCTACATTTTCAATTTTTAAAATCTGATTGTGAGTTTTTTTCTCTATTAATTTCCTAAACCTTTTCTTTATGGTTATAGCCGCTTTAAAGCTTACTTGTTGTTCAATAACTAATAGGGAAATTGCTAATGCTAAATCACTTTCTTTTCTGTCTTTTATTGTTATTTGGTCTCCAATTTTCATAATAAGAGACTTCATAACAATATCATTTTTTAAATGCTTAAATGCATCACTGTAATTCATTTATTTTTTCACCTAACTTAGTTAAAGTTATTATATCCTCATGATGGATTGACCCGTCAGGAAGAGGACCAACATTCAGTAAAAGATTTGTATCGTTTTTAATAGCATCCAAATAATAGTTAAAAACATCATCAAAATTTTTATGTTTAGCATTTTTATCGTATCCCCAATGCCTTGATTGTAAAGAAGTACAAACTTCCTTAGGTTTTAATTTATTCAATTCATATGCTATTCTTGCAACTTCATATTGACTCCCAACTCTTTTACTAAAATTATGTTCTGGAGCTGAAAAATCTTCATCTCCATTAGCTCCTTGTTTAAATGAAATTAATGCATGTTTACTAATTGATCTAATTAAAGTATAAGTCTCTTCTATTGGAAATATTTCATGATTGGCATAATATCCCATTATTGGATCTAACCATATTCCAGCTATTTCAGGATATTGGGTTAACAATTCTTTTAACTGATTGTGGGCAAATTTGATGTAATTACCAAAATCTTCTCTAGTTTTATACTTATATTCTTTTTGATTTTCTTTATATGCAGGTCTTGCATTACTCCACCCATCTAATCTTGAATAGAAATATGGATGACTCCAATCTGCTGCATAAGAGTAGTATAAGAAAAGACCTATTTTTTTCTCTTTACATGAATTATAGAGTTCACCAATTAAATCTCTCCCTGCAGGTGATTTAATTGAATTAAAATCATTTTGCTTAGTATCAAATAATGAAAAACCATCATGATGTTTCGATGTGATGGTGATATATTTCATGCCTGCTGAAATTGCCAAGTCAGTAATTTTATCAGCATCAAAATTGCTTGGGTTAAATGTTTCTTTAAGTCTAGCATAATCAGAAACCGGAATTGTATCTCTTAACTGAACCCACTCTCCCTTTTCAAGTTGAGAGTACAAACCATAATGAATAAACAATCCAATTTTTGATTTTTTAAACCACTCTAGATTGGCTTTTCTGGGATTACTTTTATAAAGATCACCATAATCACTTAGATAATTAGGCGTTTTGGATTGATTTAAGTCATCACAACCAAAGATTAATATTCCAATTATTAAAAATTTGAACAATTTCATTTATTTAAGATATTTTTAATTTGTTTCCAATTATCCATACCGTCATTCTCTTGTCTTATACCATCTGTACTTCTTCCATCCAAAATGATTTTTGCTAAAGCTTTTTTTAATTCATTAACTTTTTCAGGGTAAATGTCTATTAAGTTTTTGGTTTCCGATATATCATTTTTCAAATTATAAAGCTGCATAGTTGGTAAATTAAGGTTTTCTCTTTCAATATCAATTGGCCTTGGGTAGCTCCAACCACCAGAGCTGGGAGTAAAAATTAATTTCCAATCTCCTTTTCGAATTGCAAAAGATCCATTGATAGAATGGTGTACCGTATATTGTCTAATATCCTGAAGGCTTTCTCCATTAATTAAGGGTAACATATTATAACTATCTTCTCCCTCAGAATCTTTGATTTCATAGTTTGCTATTGCAGCACAGGTTGCAAAAAAATCTGTAGTACATATAATATTAGAAATGGTACCTTTTTTTGCCATGGCTGGCCATTCAACAATAAATGGCACTCGATGACCTCCTTCAAAAATATCTGCTTTTGCGCCTCTATAAATATGACTAGGATTGTGTTTTACTTGTGCTAATTCTTTATAGTCAGCTCTTGGAGAACAACCATTATCACTTGTAAAAACTAGTAATGTGTTCTTTGTTAACCCATTATGCTTCAACGTCATTCTTATTTGCTTTAAGACATCGTCCACTTGCATAACAAAATCTCCATACATGTTTGTATTACTCTTACCCAAAAACTCTGAGGTCGGTAAAATAGGTGTGTGTGGTGCAGATAGGGGTAAATATAGAAAGAAAGGTTTTTCTTCTTTGCTATGTTTGTTAATATAGCTAACAGCTTTATCAGCAATGGTTTGTAGTACAGTAGTGTGATCAAAATCTTCTGAGGTCAAACCATCTCTCCAAAATCCTTTATAATCAACAGACTGAGTAGTTTTAGTAGGAATCTGAGTAGGAAAATCATTCTCAACCCAAACATATGGAGGCATATCTAATGATCCAGAAAAACCATAAGAATAATCAAATCCGTTAGTTGATGGTCCATTATTAATAGGAGAATTAAAATCTACATCAATAAGTTTGTCTATTGGTATGGAGGTATTATTATCTTCTTTTTTAACATTCCAATTCCAGCCTAAATGCCATTTCCCAATAAATGCTGTGCTATATCCTTTACTTTTTAGCATGCTTGCGATAGTAGTTCTGTTCTCTTTTATCAAAGCTTTAGAATATCCATTTAAAACACCACTTTTAAGTGAAGTTCGCCAATTGTAGCGTCCTGTAAGGATCCCATAGCGCGTTGGTGTGCAAACTGCAGAAGACGTATGCGCATCTGTAAAAACAACTCCGTTATCTGCCATAGAATTTATATTGGGAGTAGGTATCTTACCATCTTTATTGAAATATTGTACATCTCCATAACCCAAATCATCTGCTAAAATGTATATTACATTTGGTTTTCTATTATTTTCTTTTTTTGATATTGATTCTTCATTACAAGAAATAGAAAGAATTAATAGAACCAAAAGAAATCTTTGATCAACTTTCATAATTTTATTTAATCTCATCAACTATTGGAAAGAGCTTTTGATATCTTAAATTTAGATTATTTCTTTGTGCTATAAAAATAAACCTTAGTATACACACGATAACTCAAAAAACTTAATAGTAATTTTTAAAAGGATCTCCCCTACTTGTTAAATATCGTTTTTCTTTGAATTAGAGCTGTTTTATAAATATTGATAAAACTTATTTTATTGTTAAATTGTATAAAACTATTTTAATTTTGAAATATTACTTATCATATTTTTTTAATGTAATAATATTTTTTTTGTTGTTTGGATGTAAATTAAATGATTCCAATGATTTAACCTATCAAACTATTTGGTATGATAA
>CESL01012320.1_pt1 | contig 14887 bp, 8 predicted proteins | sample 531221 | NCBI WGS metagenome assembly CESL01 (sample SAMEA2622197, study PRJEB7988) | marine metagenome | biome: marine biome (ENVO:00000447); feature: mesopelagic zone (ENVO:00000213) & marine oxygen minimum zone (ENVO:01000065); material: "saline water (ENVO:00002010), including plankton...
TCACTTTTAGTAGATTCTACAGAAGATCTTGTCAGACACTTAATTTTCGCTTTTCCATTAGCTACAACAACATTAGCGATATTATTGGAAGCTTCAACCAAACCTTCAATCTCGGGACTCATTCTATAAACTCCATTGTGGGCAGATGCAATGGCTTTTATTATCTCCATCTGATCTTCAACCTTCATCAACTTTCCATTAATTTCGGCTTCAGAAATACCTATATCCATATTGGGCTCCAAACTGGCGTATTCTTTTTTAATCTCATCGATCCACATCAGCATTTGTTGCACAAAAAAGTTAGTATCCTCTTTATCAACAACTACAAAAGCTTCGCTTTCACGCGGAATGGCATTGCGTAATCCGCCACCCTGTAATTCAGATACTCGTAATCCAAAATCACGATATGCCGTATATAATAATCTAGCCATTAACTTATTGGCATTTGCAAGTCCTTTAATGATATCCATACCAGAATGTCCACCTTGCAATCCTTTCACTACAATTTTATAACCCACGCTATTATCAGGGATATTTTCTTCTTCATATTCGCGTAAAGCCGTAATATCGATACCACCGGCGCAGCCTATTCCAATTTCATCATCCTCTTCGGTATCCAAATTCAGTAAAATGTCCCCATCTAATAACTCTGGAGAAAGACCTTTTGCCCCGGTCATTCCGGTTTCTTCATCTATTGTAAAAAGTGCTTCGATGGCGGGATGTTGGATATCATCACTTTGCAAAATAGCCATAATTGTAGCGACGCCAAGACCATTATCCGCTCCAAGTGTTGTACCTTCAGCTTTTACCCAATCGCCATCTACATACATTTTTATTCCTTGTGTATCAAAATCGAATTTCGTATCGTTATTTTTTTGATGCACCATATCTAAATGGGATTGTAAAACAATGGTTTTTCGATCTTCTAAACCGGTGGTTGCCGGTTTACGTATAACCACATTACCGGTTTCATCCACCTGAGTATCCAGCCCCAAGTTTTCACCAAAGTTTTTAATAAATTCGATTACTCTGTCTTCTTTTTTGGACGCTCTGGGAACTTCGTTTAAATCTGCAAAGTTATGCCAAAGCGCTTTGGGTTGTAAATCCCTTATCTCATCATTCATTTTTATATTTTTTGATGTATTTTCAAAAATAACGCTATTTAACTGAGAATTAAAGACAAGAATTATAATAATATCTTAATTTAGGACTTAAATTAAAAAAGGGGATTCGATCGAATCCCCCTATCAATTTTAAATTAACAATTTATTCAATCTTAATATTAAATATTACGGTGGCCTGAACAAAGTTACCAGGTTCGTACTCGTATACCAGTGCCTGTTGTATAGTATACTTATCTCCTGCAACTGAATGCCCTGGATACTGACCAATTTTAAAATTAAAACTGGTTCCTTCAAATTCGGAATATACCATAGCCGCATCGCCCCAACCAATAACATCTCCAGATTCATCGAACCAATGACCATAACCATTTGCCGTAGTTTCAGCAATCAAATCTCCATTACTGTTTACACCATAAAACTGAATAGAATCACCTAACTCATCTAAAATTTGATTAGGCTGCATTAAAAAAGCCTCTGCTAGCTCTTCAGTATTCAAAGAAATAGTAGCTCCGCTATAATTTTCATTATCCACAGGAAAAGAGACATCATAATTTAAAATTATATTGTGAGGTTCACTATCTTCAGGAAGTGCTATAACTCCTAACATATTGGTTTCAGAAAAAGAAACCTTATATGGCCATTGTTCATCATTCGTATTATCATCATCCCATGCATGCGGTTCATATTCAGTTGGAGCACCGATAACCACCAACCAAAGATGCGTGGTGTTTTCGGGTACAACAAAAGAAGTCGTGGCTTGATTCTGCTGATTCATCTCACCATAAACTCTGGTTCCGTTTTCTTGTAAAGCAACAAAACCATAACGCCAACCAGCTATAGAAGCGTTTACATTATTAAAGCCAGCTGCATTGGGTAGTCCTGTGAAATCAACACTAACTTGGGTATTAGCATCGGGCACGTTTAGCGGAATCACGTTGTAACCTGTAGTTTGAGGAGCATACTCTATGCTTACCATATGGCTGCCATCTGGCTGGGTAGTATACTTATAACGTTGCGCTCCTATATAATCTTCGCCAAAATTTCTCAATTCATCGAAATCCCAGGTTACAAATTTTGTAGCCGCTTCATAAATTTCATTATTAAAATCGCTTAGGCTAATCCCGGTTAATCGCATATAGGCTTGCACAGGATCTTCTGGTTCCTGAGCTTCACGCCATAAACGACCAATAAAATCCTGACCGTGTAAAGAGGTCCAGTAATAATGTATAAAATAACTGGCATATCTATAATCTTCATGATGAATATGTTTATTATAATTCTGAACATACACATTAAAATCGGCAGTAGTAAAAACCTGTTCTGGATAAGATTGAAAACCCTGCCATTGGGCCGTTTGCTCCCAGAATGTATTTCCTTCATTCCCGCCAAAACCGTATCTAAATCCGTGTCCGTTAGCCAGATCAGCAAACACCTGATACTGAAAGCTGTGACCAATTTCATGAGCGATGGTGTGCCCTACGGGTTGAGCAGTATTGGGACTAATCCATAAAGCGCCAATCGTATCATCGTAACCCGCTCCCGTGGCAAGCCATTCATCCTGATAAAAAAGAAAGATCATCATTTTATACTGATCCAAATTAGAATTCCCTGCATTTGGTTCTGCAAAACCTAATTCTCCAATATTCAGGGCATAAAAATCTTCCGCCCGGGTTAAAAGATCATCAATATCAACACGATATTTTGCTGCTGTATTCACTGATCCCGGATCATTATCGCCATATCCATCTCCCCAAAAAACGATAAAATGTTCAGATTCACGGCTGCGAGTATAAGACCATGTACTTTCTGGATCTTCAAAGTCCATATCGCTAAATTCATTAGGAATATAAACTAAAAGTGCTGATTCATCAGCTGATTGGTTCTCCTCAACTTCTTCAGATGGGACATCTTGTGGGTCTTTTCCATCAGCCGTTTCTTCAAAAGATTCCTTCGTAGAGCAATTTGTAAGAAATAACGTTAAAACAAAAAATAACCATAGTTTTTTAAGTAATTTCATGAAATAAAATTTTAAGTAGATTATAATTACCACCAATATTATAAAGTAACCTAAATTAAAATTGCTACTATCTTCACCTATACTTCGATTAAATTAACATATAGAGAAAAAGTAGTGTTATATTCCCCGGTTAAAAATCCTATTTTTGAAATTGTGAAAAATAAGTCTCAAATAATTCTGGCTATTTTATTGCCCATTCAAATCATCCTCATCAAATTATTAGCAGGGAATGAATGGCTAATAGAAAGTTGGTATAGTCGCGGGATTTATCCTTACATCTCCAGAATAATGCGATGGTCACTTGGTATCCTTCCTTTTTCATTTGGAGATCTGTTATATACGATATTGACGGTTTTTATACTCCGATGGTTAGCAAAAAGGATTAAAACACGATTAAAAAAGCCAAAAGAATGGATGCTGGAAATATTGGCAACACTTTCGATCGTATATTTTTGCTTTCATTTTTTCTGGGGATTTAATTATTACCGTTTTCCCCTTCATCAATCTTTAGATATCGATAATGAATATTCTAAGGAAGAGCTTGTGCTGCTTACAGAAAAACTAATTGAACAATCCAATAAAATTCACCTTGAAATTGTCCAAAATGACACTGTAAAAGTCGACATACCCTATTCGAAAGAAGAAATTTTTGACATTACCGTCCAAGGTTATGACCATATAAAAAAAGATTTTCCCGAATTAACATACGAGGGACGAAGCTTAAAAAGATCGCTTTTTAGTTGGCCTTTAACCTACATGGGATTTAATGGCTATTTAAACCCATTTACAGCAGAAGCTCAGGTTAACACCACTATCTTACCCTTTAAAATTCCCACTACAGCAAGCCATGAAATTGGTCACCAGCTAGGTTTTGCAAAAGAGAACGAAGCCAACTTTATAGCCTGTCTTGTAACGATTAACCATCCCGACCCTTTTTTTAGGTATTGCGGATTCACCTTTGCTCTTCGTTATTGTTTGGCAGAACTATTTAGAAAAGATCAAGAATTGGGCGAAGCATTAATGAAAAAGCTACATCCCGGAATTTTAAAAAACTACCAGGAAGTTGAAGATTTCTGGCTTCAACATCAAAACCCGCTAGAACCTTTGTTTCAGGCTTTTTACAATCGCTTTCTTATTGTGAATAATCAACAGGATGGTTTACGAAGTTATAGTTATGTGGTTGCTCTTCTCGTTAATTATTATAAAAACACAGAAAATGCATTTTAAAAGCATTAAGATTTTATTAATTTTTTCTTAATTTTCTCCTTTTTATAAATTAAATCACATTTTTAACCAAACCCCTAACATTTATGAAATATAAATTTCTACTATGTTTTTTATTTCTGGGAATTGTTAATTTACCAGCCCAGGAATATTTCCCCACAAACTCGGGAGTTAAAACAACCAACACCAATTACACTGTATTTAAAAATGCAAATATTCATGTAGACCCCACCTCTACTATCGAAAAAGGAATGTTTGCAATTCAAAATGGAAAAATTACTGCAGTTGGTAAATCCATCTCTATTCCTAAAAATAGCGTAATTATCGATCTGGATGGCAAAGACATTTATCCTTCTTTTATCGATCTTTACAGCGAACTGGGAATTAAAAAACCAGAACGTGAATCTGGCTTTGGACGATCGGGACAATATGAAGCAAGCCGTGAAGGTTTTTATTGGAATGATCATATTAGACCGGAGCAAAATGCGGTAGAAAGCTTCAGCTATGATCCTAAAGAAGCGGGTAAATATCATAGTGGCGGATTTGGAGTTGTAAACACGCATATCCCGGATGGTATTATTCGCGGAAGTGGCGTTTTAGTAGCGCTAAACCCTAATGGTACCGAGGGCGATCGAATCTTAAAAGATCGTTCCGCCCAATATTTATCATTCGATAAAAGTGTAAAATCTCAGCAATCTTATCCTTCTTCTGTCATGGGAGCTATGGCTTTGATAAGACAGGTGTACTTAGATGCAAAATGGTATGGAAATGGAAATGCGACTAATAAAGATCTTGCTTTAGAAGCGGTAAACAGCAACCAAAACCTTACCCAAATTTTCACAACAGATAATCTTTTAGACGAGTTAAGAGCTGCTAAAATAGGTAATGAATTTGGTATTGAATACACCATTCTGGGTAGTGGTTTTGAATATGAAAAGTTAGATGAAATTAAAGCATCTGGTGCCACATACATAATCCCTATAAGCTTTCCTGCAGCTTACGATGTTGAAGATCCTTTTATGGCGGAATATTTAAGCCTTGCTGAAATGAAAAGATGGAATCAGGCGCCAGCTAATTTAAAAATGCTTGCAGAAGCCAATGTGCCATTTACCATCACAACAAAAGGCGTGGATCCTGCAAAAGAATTTAAGGAAAACCTGCTAAAAGCAATAGAATACGGACTTTCTAAGGAAGATGCACTTGCCGCATTAACCATAACCCCGGCTAAAATCATTGGCCAGTCTGGAAAACTGGGAGAGATTAAGAAAGGAGCCTTAGCCAACTTCATTATAACCTCTGGCGATTATTTTGAAAAAGATACCAAAATCTTCGAAAATTGGGTTCAGGGAGAAAAAGCCGTTATCAATACAATGAATACGACAGATATTACCGGTAAATACGATCTTGAGCTAGATGGCAAAACCTACACTTTGGATATCGCCGGTTCTGCCGAGAAGCCAAATGCAAAACTCGAAACCAAAGATGTTAAACTGGGTTCCAAGCTAAGTTTTGAAGACAATTGGATGAGTTTGCTAATTTCTTCTCCGGATACTACTAAAACGGAATTCATCAGATTATCGGCCAATGTGCCTTCAGCATCAGATAAGATTAACGGTAAAGCAATCTTACCAAACGGAGACACTACCGTTTTTACAGCAACCAAACAATCTTCAGCAAAAAAATCAGATAAAGACAAAAAAGAAGAAGAAGAAAGTAAACATCCAGAGGTTTTACCGGTTACTTTTCCTAATGAGGCGTATGGTTTTGAAAAAATGCCAGAAGCCAAAGATATCCTCTTCAAAAATGCCACTGTTTGGACAAATGAAGAACAAGGTATTATGGAAAATGCCGACGTTCTCGTAAAAAAAGGAAAAATCGCTAAAATTGGTAAAGATTTAAAGGGAGGTGCCGCGAGCGTTGTAGATGCCACAGGAAAACATTTAACCTCTGGCATCATAGACGAGCATTCACATATCGCCCTTTCTTCCATTAATGAAGGTGGTCATAATTCTTCGGCTGAAGTTAGTATGGAAGATGTAATAGACCCATCTGACATTGCGCTTTATCGTGATCTTGCAGGTGGTGTAACTACGGCTCAATTACTGCATGGTTCTGCCAACCCTATTGGTGGGAGATCCGCAATCGTACGTTTAAAATGGGGAGCTTCTGCCAATGATATGATTTTCGAGGACTCTCCTAAATTCATAAAATTTGCTTTAGGTGAAAACGTAAAACAATCCAACTGGGGAAGCGGTAATCGTTTTCCGGTAACCAGAATGGGGGTAGAGCAGGTGTTTACAGATTACTTTGGTCGCGCTAAAGAATATATGAAAAATAAAGAAGCAAATCCCGATTCTTATCGTAAGGATATCGAAATGGAAACGCTTGCTGAAATTTTACGTGACGAAAGATTTATTAGCTGCCACTCTTATGTGCAAAGTGAAATCAATATGCTGATGAGTGTCGCTGATAGCATGGATTTCAGGATTAATACTTTTACACATATTCTTGAAGGATATAAACTTGCCGACAAAATGGCTGCACGTAATATAGGTGGCTCTACCTTTTCAGACTGGTGGGCTTATAAATATGAAGTCGAAGACGCCATTCCATACAACGCTGCAATTATGAACAGCCAGGGGGTGACAGTTGCTATTAATAGTGATGATGCAGAAATGAGTCGTCGTCTTAATCAGGAAGCAGCTAAAACCATGAAATATGGTGGGGTTTCTGAAGAAGAAGCCTGGAAATTTGTAACCTTAAATCCTGCCAAACTACTTCATATAGACGATAAAGTTGGTAGTATTAAAGAAGGTAAAGATGCCGATTTAGTGCTTTGGAACGATCATCCATTATCAGTATACGCTAAACCTGAAAAAACAATGATTGAAGGCGTTGTTTATTTTGATATCGAACGTGATAAAGCGATGAGAGAAAAATTACAAAAACAAAAAAGTGAGCTTATCACGCAAATGCTTCAGGCGAAAAACAAGGGAATGAAAACACAGCCCGTTGTTAAGAAAGAGAAAATTGAAGCACACTGTGACACCATGGAAGCAATCCGATAAAAATTCAGAAAATGAAATTATTTAATATCACATATATACTTGCATTTATTTCTGTTTTAGGATTAAATGCACAACAAATGCCAGCTGCCAAGCAATCTGAAGCCGTTAGCATCTTAGGTGCAACCGCACATATAGGCAATGGCGAAATTATAGAAAACAGCCTTATTATTTTTGAAGATGGAAAAATCACTAAAGTTGGTGACGCAGCTGCAGCGGCTTCTCAGGCCAAAGGCGAAATTATTAATGCGCAAGGGAAACATATTTATCCAGGGTTTATAGCTCCTAATGCTACGCTAGGTCTGGTGGAGATCGATGCCGTTAGAGCTACAGACGATGAAGATGAAATTGGTGAAATGCTGCCACATATTCGTAGCCTGATCGCTTATAATGCAGAAAGTCAGGTTACCGAAACAATGCGGCCAAACGGAGTTTTACTAGGGCAGATCGCACCAAGAGGCGGATTTATTTCTGGTACTTCATCTATCGTACAGTTTGATGCCTGGAACTGGGAAGATGCCGCTGTTAAAACAGACGATGGTTTGCATATTAACTGGCCAAACAGTGTTCGCCGCGGTCGCTGGTGGATGGGCGAAGATCCCGGGATAAAACCTAGTAAAGAATATCAGGAAAATATCATAAAATTGAAAAGCTTTTTTGCTGAAGCTAAAGCCTACCTGGCAGGAGATAGAAAAGAAAGCAACCTTCCTTATCTTGCGATGGAAAGCGTTTTTAACGGTGATAAAAAAGTATATATTCATGTAAATGGAGAAAAAGAAATACTTGATGTTATTCAGTTTAAAAAAGATGAAAAACTGGATGATCTTGTGATTGTTGGTGCCTATAACGCATTAAAAGTTGCAGATGAACTTAAAGCTAATAACATTGGGGTTTTAACAGGTAGACCACATAGTTTACCAAATCAGGATGATGACGATTATGATTTACCCTACAAATTAGCAGCCGAATTATCAAAAAAAGGGATTCTTGTAGGGATTGAAGGCAGCGGTAGCATGGAGCGCATGAATTCCAGGAACTTACCTTTTTATGCCGGTACGGCAGTGGCTTACGGTCTTGACAAAGAAGAGGCTTTAAAACTAATCACCAGTAACACCGCTAAAATCCTTGGAATAGATGAGTTTGCCGGTACATTAGAAGAAGGTAAGGACGCTACACTTTTTATTAGTGAAGGCGATGCCTTGGATATGAGGACCAATATTCTTACTGATGCTTTTATTCAGGGAAGAAAAATTAGTCTTGATACCAGACAAACCAAGCTTTGGAAGCGTTATATGGAAAAATATGAAAGACAGGAAGCAGAAGAATAACCTGTAAAACTACCATTAAACTCAAACAAAAGCTGCTCAACATTGGGCAGCTTTTTTTAGTATTTTTGCATTTATGAATACAATAATTTCCAGCACCCAAAATAAACGAATTAAACACCTATTACAGCTTCAGGATAAATCCAGAAATCGTAGAAAAGAAAGTCAATTTGTAGTTGAAGGTCTACGGGAAACCAGTCTGGCACTTCAGGGAGGTTTTAAACTCCTGGAAGTCTATTTTTGTCCGGAATTTTTTTCTGAAAATGAATTTAAATCAATCCCCGATTTTGAACATGCTGACGCCGAAATTATCGAGATATCTTCGGAAGTATATCAAAAACTGGCCTATCGCACAAGCACCGAAGGTGTAATTACGGTATTTGCTTCAAAAGAAAACGCTCTGCAAAAGCTGAATTTTAGCCATAATAATCCGCTTATTTTAGTAGCTGAAGCCCCTGAAAAACCTGGAAATATTGGAGCGCTACTTAGAACCGCTGATGCGGCGAATGTTGATGCGGTTTTAATTGCTAATCCAAAAACCGATCTGTACAATCCCAATATTATTCGATCTAGTGTAGGTTGTGTTTTCACCAATAAGATCGCTATAGGAACCACTGCTGAAATTATCAAATTTCTTCAACACAAAAATATTGCTATTTATGCTGCTGCTTTACAGGCTTCAGAAATTTATACTGAAATAGATTTTACAAAAGCATCGGCCATTGTTGTAGGCACTGAAGCAACCGGACTTAACCAGGAATGGCGGGAGGCAGCAACACAAAATATTATTATCCCAATGAACGGAGCCATTGATAGTATGAACGTTTCTGTGGCTGCCGGAATTCTTATTTTCGAGGCAAAAAGACAACGATCATTTTCGTAGATTCGGCATTTAATTTGCTATTCAATTTTAAAAACTCTCAATTTGAATCCTGAAACTTTATTTTACATTATTGTCGTGCTCATTTTGGCCGACTTTATTTTCGATAAAATATTGGATACCCTAAATGCGCGTCATTTTGATGACCCAATTCCAGCCGAATTGTCTGATGTTTACGACCGGGACGAGTACGAAAAATCACAACGCTATAAAAAAGAAAACTATAAATTTGGAATCTTAACTTCTGGTTTTTCGCTTGTTTTAACTTTAGGCTTTTTATTTCTGGACGGTTTTGAATGGGTAGACAATATCGCCAGGGGATTTTCGGATAATGAAACTATAATTTCCCTTATTTTCTTTGGAATTATTATGATTGGAAGCGATATCCTTACCACGCCTTTCTCCTACTACGCTACTTTTGTAATCGAAGAAAAATATGGTTTTAATAAAACTTCAAAATCTACTTTTTTTGTGGATAAATTAAAAGGATGGCTATTAATGTTACTTCTTGGTGGTAGCATCTTGGCCCTTATCGTTTGGTTTTATCAATTTGCCGGATCAGATTTTTGGTGGTATGCCTGGATATTAGTTGCTGTTTTTTCCATATTTCTAAATATGTTTTATGCGAAACTTTTTGTACCAATGTTTAATAAGCAAAGTCCACTTGAAGATGGTTCATTAAGAACCAAAATCGAAAACTATGCTAAAAGTGTTGGTTTTAAATTAGATAATATTTTTATTATCGATGGCTCTAAAAGAAGTACCAAAGCCAATGCTTATTTCTCTGGTTTCGGAACTGAAAAAAGGATTACGCTTTTCGATACCTTGGTGAATGATTTAGAAGAAGAGGAAATTGTTGCGGTACTTGCACACGAAGTTGGGCATTATAAAAGAAAACATATCATCTTCAATTTGGTAGCTTCTGTTTTAACGACCGGTTTCACACTCTGGCTACTAAGTTTATTTGTAGGTAATCCATTATTATCACAAGCTTTAGGCGTAGAAAAACCAAGCTTTCACATTGGTTTGATCGCCTTCGGAATTTTATATAGTCCCATTTCAGAAATAACGGGACTAATGATGAACCTGATCTCCAGAAAATTTGAATATCAGGCAGATAATTACGCAAAAGAAACCTACAACGCCAAAGATTTAATTCGCAGTTTAAAAAAACTCAGCAAAAACAGTTTAAGTAATCTAACGCCACATAAAACTTATGTCTTCTGGCATTATTCACATCCCAGCCTTTTACAGCGCTACCGGAATTTGATGAATTAAGTAAGAAAAGGGGATTTTGGCGAGAAAAGAATTGCAGAACGAGGTTTTAGAATATAGCGAAAAGAAAAAAGAGAAGAGACGAGAAATAACATGCTACAGGCAGCGCAGGATGGAATTAATTTTAAATGGCTATACATTGTGAACCGCAAAGTGTAACTGTATATTGAAAAAAGACTTCTGCATTTCACTTAGGACAAAACTTTAATCCTTAAACTTTTCAACTTTGAACGCTACGGTCATCTAGACAATAAAGATAGTTATCGGGAGGGATGTTTTTTAATTTGAAAGTTAGAAGTTAGTTCGATGGCTGTTATAGTTGTAAAAATATTTTTTGAATTTACCGGAAGCTAAAGTATTAATAATCATCGCTAACTGATTACTGATAAGTGCTAATTGCAATGTGGTTATTGCTAATTGATTTTTGTTTATGTATTTTTAAAATATGACAGAGGCAGCTATAGAAAAGGAAAATAAAGAAATCGCACAGCAGTACAAAGAACTGCTAAGGATTAGCTATCAAACCTTAACCGATGAGGACAAGAAACTCATCCGATCGGCGTTCGATACCGCTGTTGATGCACATAAAGATCAGCGTCGAAAATCTGGTGAAGCGTATATTTTTCACCCCATTGCAGTGGCAAAAATCGTAGCTTCGGAAATTGGTCTGGATGCTACATCTATCGCTGCTGCCCTACTCCATGATGTGGTTGAAGATACCTCTTACACCCGCGATGACCTGGAAAGAATGTTTGGGGAAACCGTTGCTAAAATCGTAGACGGGCTCACAAAGATTTCAAGTCTAAAAAAAGATAAGGATGTTTCTCTACAGGCCGAGAATTTCAGAAAAATGCTTCTTACGCTAAATGATGATATTCGGGTGATTATTATCAAAATTGCAGATCGCTTGCATAATATGCAAACCATGGATGCCATGCGCAGGGATAAGCAGTTAAAAATCGCTTCAGAAACACTTTATATATATGCTCCGTTAGCGCATAGAATCGGATTATACAACGTAAAAACCGAACTTGAAGACTTAGGGTTAAAATATACCGAACCTGAAGTTTATCAGGATATTTTAACCAAAATTAAAGAAAGTAAAGAAGAACAGGATGCTTATATCAATGAGTTTTCTAAAATCATTCAGGATTCTCTAGATAAGGAAAACCTAAATTACGAAATAAAAGGGCGACCAAAATCCATTTTTTCGATACGTCGCAAAATGAATGCACAAAACATCAGTTTTGATGAAGTTTACGACAAATTTGCGATTCGTATTATCTATAAAAGCGATCAGGCCAACGAAAAATTCCTGGCCTGGAAAATCTACTCTGTAGTAACCGATCATTTTAGACCCAACCCTACCCGTTTGCGCGATTGGATTTCTTCGCCCAAATCTACGGGATACGAAGCCTTGCACATTACCGTAATGGGACCAAAAGGTCGTTGGGTAGAAGTGCAAATTCGTAGTGAGCGAATGCACGAAATTGCTGAAAAAGGTTATGCAGCACATTATAAATACAAAAATGCCGACGAAAAGGAAGAACAGGGTATCGAAGAATGGTTAAACCGGCTGCAGGAAGTTCTAGAAAACCCTACGGTAAATGCCGTGGATTTTGTAGAACAATTTAAACTGAACTTATATTCTAAAGAAATATTTGTGTTCACACCTCAAGGAGATTTAAAATCTCTGCCAAAAGGCTCTACTCCTCTCGATTTTGCCTTTAGTATTCATACAGAAATTGGCACACACACCCGTGGAGCACGAGTAAATAACAAATTGGTTCCGCTAAGTCATGTTTTAAAAAGTGGTGATCAAGTAGAGATCATTACCTCAGATAGCGCTAAACCAAACATCAACTGGCTGGATTATGCCAATACCGCAAGGGCCAGGGCTAAAATAAAATCTTCTTTAAAAGACGAGAAAAAGCAAATTGCGGAAGAAGGAAAAGCTGTTTTAACAAGGAAGCTCAGAGCGCAAAAAATTCCTTTTAGCGAAAAAACGGTAAATGAGCTGGTAGCCCATTTTCATTTAAAAACAAGTCTGGATTTGTTTTATCGTGTGGGTATTGGAAAAATAGATAACCAGGCACTAAAAGAATTCGCAGCATCCCGAAGCAATGCGCTGGTAAGTTACATTAAACGAAAAATAAGCAAAAAACCAGAAGTTAACCACGATCTTAATAAAGATGAAATTACCGCAAATTATGACCAGTTAGTTTTTGGAAAGGAAGAAGATGAGTTGGGCTATAAACTGGCTAATTGCTGCAACCCTATTCCGGGAGATGATGTTTTTGGCTTTGTAACTGTAAATGAAGGAATAAAGGTACATAAGATAGATTGCCCCAATGCTATACAATTACAAAGCAATTATGCTTATCGTATTATTCAGGCTAAATGGGTAGATAGCTCTCAGCAAGATTTTAAAGCTGTCATTAAATTGAATGGAATAGATAATATTGGTCTTGTTAGCGATGTTACCCGGGAAATATCGAGTAATATGCATGTTAATATGAAGAATATCAATTTTGAAAGTGACGACGGAATTTTTAGTGGGCGTATTACCGTGGTCGTTAAAAACAATGATATTTTGACAAAAATTATAAACAGACTAAAAAAAATTAACGGGATAGATAAGGTTACCCGTGAATAATCGCATACCTTTGTGCGGCAGTAAAAAATTATGAGTAAAAAAGTTGTAAATAAGAACGACCAGGCAGTAGTTAAAAACGTATTTACCAAGTTTTTGGAAGATAAAGGGCACCGAAAAACCCCTGAACGTTTTGCTATTTTACAGGAAATCTATGATAATGATGAGCATTTTGATATAGAATCTTTATATATCAAAATGAAAAATAAAAAGTATCGTGTTAGTCGTGCTACACTGTACAATACCATCGAGTTATTATTAGAATGTGGACTGGTACGTAAACATCAATTTGGGCAAAATCAGGCGCAATATGAAAAATCCTATTTCGACAGACAGCACGACCACATCATTCTTACCGATACTGGCGAAGTGATCGAGTTTTGCGATCCAAGAATTCAATCCATTAAACAAACCATAGAAGAAGTGTTTGATATCAAAATAGACAAACATTCTTTATATTTTTACGGCATTAAAAAATCAACTAATTAAGTATAATTTTCATGGCGGTAGATTTACTACTCGGGCTTCAATGGGGAGACGAAGGCAAAGGAAAAATTGTTGACGTATTCACCACTAAATATGATATTATTGCTCGTTTTCAGGGCGGTCCCAATGCAGGACATACTTTAGAATTCGACGGGCAAAAACACGTATTACACACCATCCCTTCGGGAATTTTTCACGAAAACACCGTAAACCTTGTGGGTAACGGAGTAGTGATCGATCCTGTAATTTTTAAAAGAGAACTAGATAATCTGGCAAAACATAATGTAGATTATAAAAGCCGATTATTAATTTCAAGAAAAGCACATTTAATATTACCTACACATCGATTATTAGATGCAGCTTCTGAAGCTTCTAAAGGTAAAGCCAAAATAGGTTCTACCCTTAAAGGAATTGGTCCTACTTATATGGACAAAACCGGAAGAAACGGAATTAGAGTAGGTGATTTAGAATTAGACGACTGGAAAGAACGCTACCAAAACCTTGCAGATAAGCATGTAAAAATGATCGATTTTTACGATGCAGATGTACAATATGATCTTAGCGAATTAGAGAAAGAATTTTTTGAAGCGGTTAAAACCTTAAAATCACTTCAGTTTATCGATAGTGAAGAATACTTACAACAAGCCCAGGCTAGCGGTAAAACTATTCTAGCTGAAGGTGCACAGGGATCTCTTTTAGACATTGATTTTGGCACTTATCCGTTTGTTACTTCTTCAAATACTACAGCTGCCGGAGCCTGTACTGGACTTGGCGTTTCTCCAAGACAAATTGGTGAAGCTTTTGGTATTTTTAAAGCTTATACAACCCGTGTTGGTAG
>CESL01067201.1_pt1 | contig 14827 bp, 15 predicted proteins | sample 531221 | NCBI WGS metagenome assembly CESL01 (sample SAMEA2622197, study PRJEB7988) | marine metagenome | biome: marine biome (ENVO:00000447); feature: mesopelagic zone (ENVO:00000213) & marine oxygen minimum zone (ENVO:01000065); material: "saline water (ENVO:00002010), including plankton...
CAGACCAGGGATATACTCTTTCATAGTGTTGTCCTCGTGTAATTACTGTTTAAGCTAGAGCTTAACGGATTAATTATACATTTTATTGTCAAGCCCTGCAAAGAAGACTGTTGCTTCTTGTGCCCGGATAGTTATACCTATGAAACAGACATGTATACAATGTTTTAATGCAAATCTTTACTATATAAAACTTCTCATACTGAAAAAGAAGATCCACAGCCACAAGTAGTTTTCGCATTCGGGTTATGGATAATAAAACGAGACCCTTGCAAGTCTTCTAGATAATCAACAGTAGCACCTATTAGATATTGGTAGCTCATAGGGTCAACTACTAGTCGTACACCGTTGTTTTTTACCTCGCTATCCCCTTCTTTTGTTTTTTCATCAAAAGTGAAGCCATAAGAAAAGCCAGAACATCCGCCACCAGTTATGTACACCCGAAGTTTTAAGTTGTTATTTTTTTCTTCGACAATTAGTTCTGCAACCTTTTTAGATGCATTGTCACTAAACACAATGTCTGCTTGCTCTAGGTTTTGTTTTTCTTGCATTTTATTGTCCTAAACTTTTATGGCAACATTCCAATTTGATTTAGACCTAAAGCCTCGTCAAAGCCAAACATGATGTTCATGTTTTGAATTGCCTGTCCAGATGCTCCTTTAACTAGATTATCAATAGCAGACATTACCACCAATTTATTGCTGTTAGGAATTTTTTGCCAGGATATTTGACAATAGTTAGACGATTTAACGCTTCTGGTCTCGGGGTACTCACCATCACTAAGTATTTTAACGAAGCGTTCAGAAGAATAAACCTTTTCATAATAGGGCCTTATATTAGTGTTCTGGTCTATTAGGTCAACATAAATTGTTGCAAAGATTCCGCGAATCATTGGAACAAGGTGAGGAATAAACGTAAGCCCTACTTTAGCGCCTGCCGTAGCCTCTAGCTCTTGCTTTATTTCAGGGTAATGCCTGTGTCCGCTAACAGCATAGGCCTTGAAAGATTCGCCTGCTTCGCATAAAAGAGCTGCCTGGTTGGCGCCACGACCAGCACCACTGACTCCAGATTTGCAATCAGCAATAATATTTGACAAATCTACAAGCTTGTTAGCAATGAGTGGCTTTAACGCTAACTGCACGGCGGTTGGGTAGCACCCAGGGTTAGCTACTAGCTGAGCATTTTTAACTGCCTCTCTATTATGTTCTGGGAGGCCATAGACAGCAGTTGAAAGAAGCTGTGCTTCGGTGTGTTCCATAGCGTACCATTTTGACCACTCTTTAGAGTCTGATATTCTAAAGTCTGCACCAAGATCTATAACCCTTATGCCTTTATTTATAAACCCTCTTGCTGACTCCATTGCTACACCGTGAGGCGTTGCAAAAAAAACAACATCGCATTTGTAAAGATCGTTATCGTCTGGCAGAGAAAAAACCAAATCAGAATGACCAACCAAGGAAGGAAATACACTATCCGCTCTTTTGCCGTTAAGTGAGCGCGAACTAATAGCAACCACCTCCACCTCTGGATGGTTATGTAATAGCCTTAACAATTCAATGCCAGTGTAGCCTGTACCGCCAACAATTCCAGCTTTAATCATACTAACTTTCCTGGTAAGTTAAGCATTAGTGTGACTCCCCAAGCATTTTTTCAAGATAGTGAATGTTCATGCCGCCCTTCTGGAAGGTTTCATCATTCATAATTCGTCTTTGTAGAGGAATATTAGTTTTTATCCCATCAATTACCATTTCGTCAAGAGCATTTTGCATTTTAATAATGGCACCAATCCTTGTGTCAGCAAAGGTAATAAGCTTTCCAATCATAGAGTCATAATGAGGAGGGACATTGTAGCCATTGTAAATATGCGAATCTACACGAACACCTAACCCTCCAGGTGCATGATACTGAGTAATTTTTCCAGGAGAGGGCATAAAGTTTATTGGATCTTCCGCATTAATACGACACTCAACAGCGTGCCCCTTGAAAACAACGTCTTCTTGAGAAACAGATAGCTTTTGGCCATCAGCAATTAATATTTGTTCACGAACAATATCAAAACTAGTGATTAGTTCTGTAATTGGATGTTCAACTTGAACGCGGGTGTTCATTTCAATAAAATAAAACTCGTCATTTTCAAATAAAAACTCAAACGTGCCTGCCCCTCTATAATTAATAGCTTTACATGCTTCAGCACAAACAGTTCCAATTTTGTTGCGCAATTCTTGGCTTAACCCTGGTGCTGGCGCCTCTTCAACAACCTTTTGATGGCGCCTTTGCATTGAGCAGTCTCGCTCACCCAAGTGAACCGCGTCACCATGTTCGTCGGCTAACACTTGAATCTCTACGTGCCTAGGGGTTGTTAAAAATTTCTCCATATAAACTTCTGGGTTACCGAAAAAACTTTCAGCTTCGGTTTTTGTAAGTTCAATAGAGTTCAGCAAATCAGCCTCTTTTTCAACTACACGCATACCGCGACCGCCGCCTCCGCCAGAGGCTTTAATAATAATTGGAAAGCCGATTTTGTTTGCAAGCGCAATATTGGTTGGATGGTCATCATCTAGGCCGCCGTCTGAACCTGGCACACAAGGAACCCCAGACTTTTGCATAGCCTCAATAGCTGCAACTTTGTCCCCCATAACGCGGATATTTTCTGCCCTTGGACCAATAAAAATAAAACCACTCTCTTCAACCCTTTGAGCGAAATCAGCGCTTTCAGACAAGAAACCATAGCCTGGATGGATTGCGTCTGCATGGGTTACCTCAGCAGCACTAATTAGTGCTGGTATGTTTAGGTAGCTTTGGGTTGATGGCGGTGGGCCAATGCAAACAGCCTCATCTGCAAGGCGTACATGCTTTAAATCTTTATCAGAAGTAGAATATACAGCAACAGTTTTGATGTCAAGTTCTTTGCACGCTCTTAAGATTCGTAGAGCAATTTCTCCACGATTGGCAATTAGAATTTTCTTTATTTTATTCATGCTATGCTCTAATTATATATTTAAGTATGGACGCTTTATTTAATTACAACAAGGGTCTGACCAAACTCAACCGCATCTCCGTCGCTACAAAGTATTTCTATTACTGTTCCAGACTGGTCCGCTTCAATCTGGTTCATAATTTTCATTGCTTCAATGATGCATACAGTATCACCCTGATTAACGTGCTGTCCAACCTCAATAAATGGTTTAGAGTTTGGCGATGAAGATAAGTAAAAGGTTCCCACCATTGGAGATGCGATTGGGTGCCCATCTGTATCTTTTGTAGTAGATGCTGTTGCTGGCGCCTCTACGCCAGAAGTAGTTGTGCTAGGGGACATAATAACAGGCGCTATAGGAGCTTGTACAGCAGCTGGAGCATCCCCATAGCGGGAAATACGAACCGACTCTTCCCCCTCATGGATTTCAATCTCTGCCATACCTGATTGCTCAAGCAACTCGATTAATTTTTTTACTTTTCGGATATCCATTTGCTCTCCATAATTGTTGAATAAACAAAATTTTACCACCAATATGTGGTGATTTAGAAGATTTTATAAACGTTTTAGCGCAAGATACAAGCTAAGCTAAGTTTATATTTTGATAAAGTTTTGTAAAAAAGCCTGCGCGCCTATTTCACCTATTATACGCCTAGCTCGAACTTCAGAACCACCTGTAAAAAACAAAATTGCTGGAGGTCCAATTATATTAAAACTAGACATAAGTTCTTTGTCTAGAGAGTCGTTCAGAGTGACATCTGCCTGGACAGTAATAACATCTTTCAAAGATTTTACAACTTGAGGGTTAGAGAAAACAAACTTTTCAATCTCCTTGCATGAAATACACCAGTCAGCGTAAAAGTCTAGCATAACTATTCGATTATTTAGTTTTGAATCGACAAGGATTTTGTCTAGCTCTCCAATAGATTTAATTTTCTTAAACTCTACCTGGTGGTTTTCTGATTGTATAACCCCGTTAGAGCTCCAATTGGAAAGCGGCCTTAGCATGTCACCACCACCGCGAGCAACAAGCATCCAAATCAGAATCCCGTAACCCAAGAAAATTAATCCAATTGCTTTAAATATTCGCTGCCAAGGAGTTGAGCTTGCTGCAAGCTTGTTAAGGGCTCCCATAGCTATAGGGGAGACTGTAAGCAGTGTAGCCCATAAAGCTAAAGACACAATATCAGGAACAACCCTTTCAAGCAAATAAATTGCTACAGCTAGCATTAAAACACCAAACACGTATTTTATGTTGTCCATCCACATGCCGGCTCTAGGTAGTTTACTTACTCCAGCGCCAACAGCAAGAAGAGGCGCCCCCATTCCTAGACTCAAAACAAATAAAGATAGACCGCCTAGCAAAGCATCACCAGTTTGACCAATATAAATTAGAGCACCTGCAAGTGGTGGGGCAACACAGGGACCAACAATCAGAGCAGACAAAAATCCCATTACAGAAACCCCTGCAAGTTGACCACCTTTCTGTTTATTGCTTATATTTGCAACTTTATCTTGCATTTTGGTAGGTAACTGAATGTCATAGTATCCAAACATAGAAAACGCTAATGCAACGAATACCAAGCTAAACAATACGAGCACCCAGGTTGTTTGGAATAAGGCCTGTAAGTTTTCTCCAAAATATCCAGCCAAAACTCCGGCAATAGAATAAGTTACGCTCATTGAAAGCACAAACACTATAGACATAATTAAAGCTTTTTTTGTTGAAACTTCTTCTTTTTGTCCCACGATAATGCCGGAAAGAATCGGGATCATAGGGAATACACATGGGGTTAATGACAGCAATAAGCCGAAGCCGAAAAAACTGAACAACACCCAAAACATGTTGTCTTGTTGCAATAAAGCTGCAATTTTATCTGTTTCATTAAGGTCAGCCCCATCGGGTGTGGAAGGCGATACCGAGTTTATATCGCTGTTATCGCTTAGAGTTGAAGTCTCGTTGCTATCAGGCTGTGCTGGCAGAACAACAGAAACAGTCTTTTCTTGTGGAGGATAACAAACTCCTCCATCCCAACACCCTTGATATCTTACAAAGAAAGATATTTGCGGTTTGTTGATAGAGACTAGTGGAATTTCAACAGAAAGAACGCCCCTATGAATTTCAACCTTTCCAAAAAAATCATCATCCTTTATCTTGCCTTTTGGAAAGGATACATCACCAAACTTAGCCCCATTAACATCAATGAAAAACTTATCATGGTACAAATAATAGTCTTGCTTAATATGCCATGATGCCAATAAAGTATTGTGGCTATTGGCAATAACAGAAAAAGCAAACGCCTGGTCTGCAGGAAGTGGCTCAGAGTGAGATTCAGAACTCGAATAAACTAACGGCAAAGAAGGACTAATCTTTTCTGCTAACTTGCTTCCTGATATGGTTTTAGAGTAAGCGCTGGAGATATCCAATGCAACTGATTTTGTTATTGGCGGATAGCACACACCTAAATCCGCACAACCCTGGAAAGTAATTGACAACAATACAGATTTAGCGCCACCATCGAGAATTGGAACTGCCACCATAACGTTACCTCTATAGGTGCCAATTTTCCCGAAAAACTCATCATCTATTATTTCTGCTTCTGGGAATTTTGCAGTGCCTAACTGAGATGAAAAATCAGAAGATATTTTTATTTTTTCTTTATAAAGATAGTAACCATCTGCGATATTCCATTCTAGCAGTATATTTTCATCAACCACACTAGCTTGAAAAGAGAAAGCATCATCAGCAGGCAAAAGATTATTTTCTGAATGTGCAAAAGAGCCAAGCAACATTAAAACAGCGGAAAAGAAAAGTTTTTTCATTAGTCAAGGCATTAGAAAAGATGCCACATTATACGACACTGAATTACACATCTCAAACTTAGGGCTCACTTAGAACCCTATATATGGCTAACTATTGAACCACTACTACCATTGCAGGTCTAACTAGGCGGCCATTTAATGTAAACCCAACTTGCACAACTTCAAGAACAGAGTTTGACTCTTTGTCGGGCATAGGAATCATGGTAACAGCCTCATGAAAATCAGGGTTAAAGGCTTCGTTTTGTGGATTAACCTCCTCTACACCAAACCTCTGCATGGTTGAAAGAAAAACCTTGTTAGTCATCTCTAAACCTTCAATTATGTGTTCAATTGTAGCGCCATCTTCTTGTGCGGTTTTTATACCCATAGTAACAGAATCTTTAACCTCAAGAAGAGACTTAACAAAACCGTCTAACGCAAATTTATGCGCATTTTCAAGGTCCCTGGCATTGCGTCTTTTAAGGTTTTGTATTTCAGCCTCTGAGCGCAACAACTTGTCCCAACTTTCTTTTGCAGATTTTTGAGCGTCTTCTAGTTGAGTTTTTAAATCTTGTGCTTTGTTTTCTTGCTCGGCTTTAGTGCTTTTATCTTTCGTAGATTTAGTTGGTTTGTCTTGTGCTTTCTTTTTTGTCATTTTCGTGCCTAATTAATGTATAGTTGTAGCGACAATATAAATTTAACGCTTGTTTTGCTATATAGTGATTATTTTAAATAATTCAACAACCCTTTTCTAGCTAATTAATAATATGTTTAATACAATAGGAATCATTACAAAACCTAACGACAAAAAAAGCAAAGACACTGCAAAAGAACTAAGTCTTTTCATTGAAGATCAGGGAGTCGGGGTGGTTATAGATGTACAGCAAATTGCTGAGCAGGCAGATTTAATTATTGTTGTAGGGGGAGATGGCTCATTATTAAACACCGCAAGAAATTTTGTAGATAAAAACATCCCTATACTGGGAATAAATTTAGGACGTTTAGGGTTTCTTGCAGACGTACCAGTTTCAAACATGTTTGAGATTGTAGCAAAAGTTCTTGATGGAGAGTTTACCAAAGAAAAGCGTTGCCTATTAAATTGTCAAATAGAAGAAAATAACAAGGTATCAAGTGAGTTTTTAGCGTTTAATGATGTAGTTTTACACCGTAAAGAAACGCTCAGAATGATAGAGTTCGAAGTGTTTATTGGCGATAAATTTCTTAGTACTCAGAGGGCTGATGGGATTATAGTAACTACACCAACAGGCTCTACAGCTTATGCGCTTTCTAGTGGTGGGCCGATTATGCATCCAGGCGTTAATGCGATTGGCATTGTTTCAATATGTCCACACACAATGAGCCATAGACCATTATTAATCCCAAGCAACGAAGAGGTAACAATTCGAGTAATAGATATAATTGGACCACCTACAATTGCAGAAGAGAGTGCCTCCCTGAGTTTTGACGGCCAAACTACTATTTCCATTGAGAGAGGGCAAAAAATTCGCGTACAGCAACATTCAAACTTTGTTCATTTATTGCACCCCAAGAACTATGACTATTATGAAATTATCCGTTCAAAGTTGCACTGGAGCAAAAAACTGTTGTAGCAAAATTGTGTAATCAATGTTATCTCAATTATCAGTAAAAAATCTAGCGGTTGTTGATCAACTAGAATTGACACTAGAGCCAGGAATGAGTTCAGTAACTGGAGAGACAGGCTCGGGTAAGTCAATACTAGTTCAGGCTCTTAGTTTTGCGCTCGGATCGAGAGGTGATTCCTCTATAGTAAGGAATGGCAAAGAGAAAGCAGAAGTGAGTGCAGTTTTTGAGGTTGAAAAAAATAACAAGGTGCAATCATATCTACAAAAAAATGAGCTAGAAGATGAAGGTGAATGCGTTCTTCGTAGGGTTATTGGAAAAGATGGCAGGTCAAGAGCCTTTATAAATGGGTCGAGTGTTGCTCTATCTACTATGCGTAAACTGGGAAGCCTTTTAATTGATATGCATGGGCAGAACGAGCATCAATTGTTATTGCGTCAAGACCAACAACTAGAACTACTAGACGGATATGCTAAGCTCGACAAACAGGTTTATGATCTTAATATTGCCGTATCAAAGTATAAAAACGTCAGAGAAAAAATTGAAACCTTAAACAAAAACCAAGACACTATTCTGCTACAGCAAGAGATTTTAAGTCATCACCTTATTGAGCTTAACGATGCAGCACTAGAACAAAAAGAACTTGACACTATTGAGACAGACTATAAGGTAAGCGCAAACGCAAAAAGCCTAATTGAAAAAATAGCCGAAATATTAGGCCAAATCGATAGTGAAGGCGGAACAAATGATCAGCTTGTTAATTTGTCCAATAAATTGACAAAAGAACTAGAAATTGACCCATCTTTGTCTGACACAGCTGAACTATTATTAAGCTCACAATTACAATTGCAGGAGTGCTCATATAACTTATCAAATTATCTAAGCTCTTTGTCAATAGATGAGCAAAGAATAAGCTACCTAGAGGATAGGTTAGGAGAATTGCACAACCTTTCTCGCAAACACAATTGTGGAATTACTGAACTGTTGAAAATTAAGGACAGTATTAAAGATAAGCTATCTGAAATAGAGACTAAAGGGGGTTCGATTAAAGGGCTAGCCGAAGAGAAAGCAAAGTATGAATCAGATTACAGATTAAAGGCAGAACAGATAAAACAAATTAGAACTGATAAAGCATCTAAGTTTTCAAAATTAGTCACAAAGACAATGCATGAGTTAGGGATGCCTGGCAGTGAATTTATGGTAAATATATCTGACAAAAAAGAAGGCATCTATCTGAATGGTTCAGAGTCAATTGAGTTTTTAGTAAAAATTAATACAGGGCAAAAGCTTATGCCCCTTAACAAAGTTGCCTCAGGTGGAGAGCTTTCACGAGTATCTCTAGCAATATCAGTGGTAACCGCCGACAGTGAGTATGCCCCAACTTTGATATTTGATGAGGTTGATGTTGGCATTAGTGGGGCTATAGCTGAGGTTGTCGGTAGTAAACTGAAAGAACTATCTCACCACTATCAAGTTATCTGCATTACCCATTTAGCCCAAGTAGCTTCTTTTGGGCGCCAACATCTCAGAGTTGTTAAGGTACAAAAAGAAGATTGTGGGGCTAAAACTACTGTTGAGGAACTTACAAACGATGACAGAGTACAAGAAGTTGCGCGTATCCTAGGTGGCGTTACTATTACAGAAAAGGCTCGCAATGCTGCAGCCGAGATGATAAATAAAAGCGCGTAAATATTTAGACTTCGCGATTTAACAGCAATAAGCTTGCTAAACTGTAAATACCAGCTAATAATACATATTGAGAATAATTCTATTCCATATAGTAAAAAAGTAATTTTTTTTTAAAAAAAAACCGAAGACAGACTGTATAATCCTTATTTTTTGTGTGAGTGTATAAAACTTTGGTTTTGCCCAAGTTTCATAAGTGGCCCAAGATACAATTGCTTGGCATAATTATTGTGGCTGTGTATTTCGCTATAAAGGGAGCCGGTATTGTACCAGCGATTTATGGTGGCATGATTAGTTTAGTCAATACTGCCATTATTAGTAGACACACAAAAAAACAAAAAATGGGGGTTCCTATTACTGCACAAGCAAGTGTTGTTATGATGGTGGTTAGTGTCATAATGCGCATGTCTATAGTGGTGGCATTAGTTTTGATTGGCCTATTGGCCCTTAATTACGATGCTAAAGCGCTAATAGCAGCGCTAGTATTAGGACAAGTTGGTTTTTTAATAGATAAGGTTAAACAAATATAATGTCAGCGGCAGGCGAAGTAATGACTTCTGGTAGCTATATTAAGCACCACCTACAAAATTTAACTTATGGACAGCTTCCTGACGGTAGTTGGGGATTAGCACATAGCGTAGAACAGGCAAAAGAAATGGGGTTTTGGGCGTTTCATTTAGACACCCTAGGCTTTTCTTTTATTTTGGGATCCTTATTCTTATTTTTATTTTATAGTGTTGGTAGGCGCATGACCGCAGAGACGCCTTCAGGTATTCAAAACTTTATTGAAAGTATTGTTGACTTTATTAATGAAAATGTTAGAGGCTCTTTTAACGGTAAAAATATGATGGTCGCACCTCTAGCGTTAACTACATTTATTTGGATAGTTCTAATGAACACTATGGACCTAGTTCCGGTTGATTTGCTTCCATATTTGGCAAGCCTTATTGGTATAGAGTATCTAAAAGTTGTTCCTACAACAGACCCAAATGCAACCTTCGGAATGTCTATTGGGATATTTCTTCTTATTCTTTATTACAGCATTAAGGAAAAAGGCGCAGGAGGATTTGCTGCTGAACTAATGTTCCACCCTTTTGGCAAGTTAATGTTGCCATTTAATTTATTCCTAGAAGGCGTTAATCTAATAGCTAAACCAGTCTCTCTTGCCTTGCGTTTATTTGGAAACATGTACGCAGGAGAAATGATTTTTATATTAATAGCATTATTACCTTTCTGGATTCAGTGGAGCCTATCTCTACCGTGGGCAATTTTCCACATATTAATTGTACTATTGCAAGCATTTATTTTTATGACACTGGTGATTGTTTATCTAGACATGGCACACCAAAAAGAACACTAAATTATTTTATTAACAGTTATTTTTTTAAATTTATAAACAGGAGAAAAAAATGGAAACAAGTATATTATTTTTAGCCGGATCAATCTTAATGGGCTTAGGTGCATTAGGTGCTGCAGTAGGCATTGGAATCTTGGGAGCAAGGTTTCTAGAAGGAGCTGCAAGACAGCCAGAGCTAATACCAATGCTTAGAACTCAAATGTTCATTGTAATGGGATTAGTAGATGCTGTACCAATGATTGCGGTAGGTATTTCAATGTACATTTTGTTTGCTGTTGCAGGTTAAGACAAAGTTAAAAGCTTATTTACAAACAAAACTTATGTCACTTGGACGTAAGACTTTTTACTTGAATAGGGTTAGGTTATGAATATAAATTTGACTATGCTTGGACAACTAATCATGTTTGCAATGTTTACATGGTTTTGTATGAAGTTTATTTGGCCTCCAATTGTGGCTGCCATGGAAGAGCGTAAGAAACGAATTGAAGACGGGCTTATTGCCGCAGAGCGTGGGCTTGCTGAGCAAGAAGAGGCTCAAGTTAAAGCAAAAGAGCTTTTAGATCAGTCAAAAAATCAGGCAGCAGAAATTATTGCTAACGCTGGGAAACAAGCGTCAAGCATGGTAGATGAAGCGAAAAACACCGCAACTGAAGAGGCAGACAAGGTTAAGGTTCAGGCGCAAGCCCAACTAGACCAAGAAGTTGTACGTGCCCGCAATGAACTAAAGGGCCAAGTTTCAACTTTAGTTATGCAGGGAGTTAACTCTGTACTCGACAAAGAGGTAAATGCAAAGGATCATCAAGATATGTTAAATAAATTGTCTCAAACTCTATAGTAAACTGAAATGGAATTAGTTACTATAGCCAAACCTTATGCAAATGCAATTATTGAAATTGCAATGCAAAACAATACCCATGAGGAATGGAGAGACGTGTTGATGGCCGGCACTCAAGTTGTTAATGACGAGTCTATGCAATCTTTTCTAGCCTCCCCAGGCGAGACAAAAACAAATAAGGCTATTGCTATATCAAGCTTATTGGGGAAAATATTGGATAGAAATCTAAGTGCAGAGGAAAAATCATTTGTAGATATTTTGTTAGAAAATGATCGTGCACTGGTCTTGCCTAGCATTTTGAGCTTATTCGAAAAAAGTATTAACACTTTAAGTGACTCAAAGGTTTTTCAGGTTATAAGTGCATATAAATTGAGCGACAAAGAAAAGAAACAGATTGTTAGTGATTTAGCTGATAAATACACTGCAAATGTAAGTATAGAAACCTTCGTTGACGAAAGTTTAGTTGGTGGTGTTGTCATTAAGGATGGCGACAAAGTTATTGATTTGTCTATTAAGGCTCGTGTTAGCGAGTTAAATTTACAATTGTCAATAAATTAATTTATTTTATTAAGAGGAAGAGTTATGCAATTAAACGCAAGCGAGATTAGTGATTTAATTAAAAAACAAATAGAGGGATTTGATTTTGCAGCTGAAGCGCGCACTGAAGGTACAGTTATAAGTGTAAGCGATGGCATTGTTCGTATTCATGGATTAGCCGATGTACAGTTTGGTGAGATGTTAGAGTTTCCTGGCAATACTTTTGGTATGGCACTAAATCTAGAGCAAGATAGTGTTGGAGCAGTGATATTGGGTGATTACTTGCATATATCTGAAGGCGACATCGTTAAGTGTACCAACAGATTAATGGAAGTTCCGGTTGGGGAAGAGATGCTTGGAAGAGTTGTAAACCCACTTGGTAAAGATTTAGAAGGAAAGGGAGAAATTACAGCTTCATCTTCAAGACCATTGGAGGTTGTTGCTCCTGGAGTTATCGACCGTCAATCTGTAGACCAGCCTATCCAAACAGGAATAAAAGCTATCGACTCCATGGTTCCAATAGGTCGCGGACAACGCGAACTAATTATTGGAGACCGTCAAACAGGTAAAACTGCAGTTGCAGTTGACGCGATTATCAATCAAAAGAACACAGGAGTTAAATGTGTTTATGTTGCTATTGGACAGAAGGCTTCATCTGTTGCTGCAGTTGTGCGCAAACTTGAAGAGCACGGCGCTATGCAAAACACTATAGTTGTTTCTGCTAGTGCCTCTGATTCAGCAGCACTTCAGTATATTGCACCTTATGCTGGATGTGCTATGGCTGAATATTTTCGTGACAGAGGAGAGGACGCCTTAATAGTTTATGATGATTTAACTAAACAAGCATGGGCATACCGTCAAGTGTCACTACTTCTTAAGAGGCCGCCAGGGCGTGAAGCTTACCCTGGAGACGTTTTCTATTTACATTCGCGTCTACTTGAGCGCGCATCAAGAATTAATGCTGATTATGTAGAGCAATTAACTAATGGAGAGGTTAAAGGACAAACAGGCTCTCTTACGGCACTACCTATTATTGAAACACAGGGTGGCGACGTGTCGGCATTTGTACCTACAAATGTAATTTCAATTACAGATGGGCAGATATTCTTAGAAACAGACTTGTTTAATGCAGGTATTCGCCCAGCAATCAATGCTGGATTATCGGTTTCTCGAGTTGGCGGTGCAGCACAAACAAAAGCCATTAAAAAGTTGGGCGGAGGAATTCGACTTGATTTAGCCCAATATAGAGAGTTAGCAGCATTTGCACAATTTGCATCAGACTTAGACGCTGAAACAAAGGCACAAATTGATAGAGGACAAAGGGTGACAGAGTTAATGAAGCAAAACCAGTACGCACCATTATCCATAGCTGAAATGGCTACATCTTTATTTGCCGCAAACTCTGGCTCTCTGGATGACGTTGACGCTAACCAGGTGGTAAGTTTTGAAGCTGCGCTAATTACCTATATGAATGCAAATCAGTCAGACTTGATAGCAAAAATAGATGAAAACGGCGACTATAATGATGATATTGCTGCAGAACTTCAGGCTGCAATTGATGACTTTAAGTCGAACCACACTTGGTAAATAAGTAATGGCATCAGGCAAAGAAATTAGAACGCAAATTTCGAGTATTAAAAATACTCAGAAGATAACATCCGCCATGGAAATGGTTGCTGCGTCTAAAATGAAAAAGGCGCAAGATAGAATGTTAGCTTCACGCCCATACTCAGAAAAAATATCAAGAGTAATTGGACATTTGGCTTTTGCACATTCTGAGTATGAACACCCATATATGAAAAAAATGGGCGACATAAAACGTGTTGGAATCATTGTTATTTCTAGTGACAGGGGTCTTTGTGGAGGCTTAAATACAAACCTTTTTAAGAGTGTTTTATCAAAGGTTGTAGAACAACAAGACAAAGGCTTAGTGGTTGACCTATGTACTATAGGTAAGAAGGCAACAGCATTTTTTAAAAACTCCGGCATGGAGATTAAAGCAACAACAGCAAATCTGGGAGATGCTCCACACTTTGACGATCTTTTAGGCACAATCAAGGTTATGCTTGATAGTTACGACAAAGGAGAAATACAGCAACTACTGGTGGCGTATAACAAGTTTGAAAACACTATGACCCAAGTTCCAACAGTGACACAATTGATACCTATGGTGCCTACTGAAGCTGATGGCATGGATCATCACTGGGACTATATCTATGAGCCAGATGCTGAAGAAGCTTTAAATGCTCTTATGGTCAGATATATTGAAGCCTTGGTCTATCAAGGGTTAGTTGAGAATATAGCTTGTGAGCAATCATCACGAATGATTGCTATGAAGAGTGCAACAGACAATGCAGGCGATATGGTGAAAGAATTAGAGTTAGTTTACAATAAGGCAAGACAGGCTGCAATTACTCAAGAGATATCAGAGATTGTAAGCGGTGCTGCCGCAGTTTAAGGTTTATAAAAGAGGTAACCAAATGAGTACAGGTAAAATTACACAAATTATTGGCGCGGTAATAGACGTTGAATTTCAAGCCGATTCAATTCCAAAGGTTTATGACGCCTTAATTGTTACAAAAACCAACCTTACGTTGGAAGTTCAGCAACAGCTAGGAGATAATATTGTTCGTGCTATTGCAATGGGTAGTTCAGAGGGCTTAATGAGAGGGCTGGAAGTTACTAGTACAGGAGAAGCAATTAAAGTTCCTGTTGGTACGAAGACCTTGGGCCGTATTATGAACGTTTTGGGAGAGCCAATTGATAATGCAGGAGATATCGGCCAGGAACAGGACTGGGCAATTCACAGGCCTGCACCTTCATATGACGAGTTAGCTCCAGCGGCAGAACTATTAGAAACTGGAATTAAGGTTATCGATCTAATCTGTCCTTTTGCAAAAGGAGGAAAGGTAGGACTGTTTGGTGGTGCCGGTGTTGGCAAGACTGTAAACATGATGGAGCTTATTCGTAATATTGCAATCGAGCACTCAGGATATTCTGTATTCGCTGGTGTTGGTGAGCGTACACGTGAGGGTAA